>Ga0214542_1004681_pt1 | contig 26875 bp, 23 predicted proteins | sample CNSS1metaG_FD_160096 | JGI IMG/M metagenome (GOLD analysis project Ga0214542, IMG submission 160096) | Root nodule microbial communities from cowpea collected in UCLA plant growth center, Los Angeles, California, USA - CNSS1 | ecosystem: Host-associated > Plants > Roots > Nodule | place: USA...
AAACTTAAGATGGCAATGTGGATTGATTTATCTTACGGTGGTCGGTCTCACATTTAACTTGTAGAAAATGAGTTAGGTAGGCAAATCTATATAAAAAATGTAGGTTAATTTCTCTAACCTGTCCAATATAACTTTTGGTTCATGGGTTTGTAGGCGGGTCCGCGACATGCACAAGAAATTATTTGTTTTTTTATTTTTTTTAAATATTAGGGTGCATGATTTTAATAACTTTATTTTTATTTAATTAAATTAGTATAAACAATAAATCTTATAAGTCAATTTCTTAATAGATAATATTCCTAATTTTATAGTTTCTAATTTTTAAGTACAGGTCTATTGAAAATAGAAATTACTTTGAACTATATTGAAACAAGGAAAGAAATGCGAATGTGGAAGTTATTTCTGGATGAACTAAATAAGAATGAGCGAGCTACTTTTGAATGGACCAGAGAAGAAACACAAATGAGCAAGTTGCTTAGAAGAAACACATATGACAAGTTGTGCTGATGCTACTGGATTTTAGGGATTTAAGTCAATGTGGACCAAATCCAAATTAACTCGTCATTGACCAGCGTGAACCGTTGGTTATGTGAGGTTGACCTAAGTGAACTAACGAGCTCAAATACTCACTTGCCCAAATTGTTTTTCATAGACCTTTGGGTTGACCGACATAGTCTCACTCTGCCTTACCATCCCAAAAAAACAATAAAAAATTTAGGTTAAACAAAAAAATGGTATTGGGTATAAAAAAATACCAATTACCTTAATAAATAAAGAAGGATGATGATAAATAAACACCACATTTTATCTCAACGCCTATTCAACACCTATAAAAGAACATTTTTATTTTAAAATATTAAGTATTTGAAGATGAATTAAGTAAGAAAATTAAAATATTAATATTTTCTTTACTATTAAATAGGTGTAGAAAGATTGAAAGGTGTGTGTATAGTTTTCCTAAAGAAAAACTCTAACTAATAAAAGATATTAAATAACACTCATTTGTATAGGGGCGATAATAAGACGAGGTGATGCAAGATTCTATTATTTTTGTCTCCAATATTCCATGAATATGAAATGTGTATTCCCACGAGATAACGAGTGTATTTATATTCATCTAACTATATATTAAACACTATTTTTACAAAAAAAAAAACAAATGGAATATGACATTATAAAAATTTAATGTCAAATAATACATGATTTTTTCTTTCGGTCCAAATAAAAATAAGAAATTATAGTTGAATAAATTTTATGGTTAAATATGTTTTTAGTCTTTAAATTTAGACGCGAAATTGAAATTCATCCATGTTCTAAATTTTGATACATTTTAGTTCACAAACTTAAAAATTAAATAGATATAGTTCTTTCTATCCAAAGATGTCAATTTTTTGATGTGTTAAACAATGTTTTAGGATTACATTTGTTGAAACGTGTAAAATGATGTAAACAATTCAAACGTTAGTCTGAAATGTCGTTTAACAAGTTAAAAAAAATTATGCAGTTGGATTAGAAAAAATATATCTATTCATTTTTAAAGTTTGAGGACTAAATTATATCATAGTTTGAGACCGAAATAAATTATAATTTTGTATCAAAGTTTAAAGGCTAAAATCATATTTAACTCTAAATTTTAAAAATAGAGTATTAAATAAATTAAGAATGTTTTAATAATAGAAAAGATGGAATTAATATGGGACAAGGAAGAAATAAACATACTCATTCCATACTCATTCGCGTCTTCATTCTTGTACCTAATTATAAAAGTCACATATTACTCATATTTTGTACCCATGTTTGATCAATTTGGATATTTTTCATCAGTATTAACATAAATTCAAACAATGGACAAATGTACAAATTTATTTATCATCTATAGTCACTATTTAAAACAAATATTGATGATAATGATTATAATATTAACAATAGAATTGAAAAAAAAACTCTATTAACCCAAAAGCTAATATTGAGTCAATGATGCTTGCAATCTTATTGTTCTTATCGGATTTGACCTAGTAGTCTTTAATATGGACTGACATGATTATTAATGTGTAATCGAGCTTATACAAGAAGTATGGGAAGAGGTCTATATCATGAAAAATACTTTAGAAGTAAGAGTAGCGCACAACATTATAACACACGAGTATTCAAAAAAGTAAACATACTATGGAAGAAGCTTAGAAAAAAACTCAATAAAATTGAGTATGAGTATTCGACCATGGACTTACTTGAAAAACACTCCAAATACCTTATAAGTGTCCGACCATGGACGTACTTGGAAAACATCCCAAGTACCTTACAATCTACTTTGAAAATAACCTGGGTACTTTATGAATGTCCAACCATGGATGTACTTGGAAACCATCCCAAGTACCTTTCAATATACTAAGAAAATAACTTGAGTACTTTATGAATGTCTAACCATGGACTTACTTGGAAAACACTCCAAGTACATTACGAGGTTCGACCATGGACCTACTTGAAAAACACTTCAAATACCTTATGAGTGTTCGATCATGGACTTACTTGAAAAACACTCCAAGTACCTTACGAGTGCCCAACCATGTACTTACTTGGAAAACACTCCAAGTACCTTACGAGTTTCCAACCATGGACTTACTTGGAAAACACTCCAACTACCTTACGAGTGTTTGATCATGGATTTACTTGAAAAATTTCAAGTACCTTACGATGTATGATTACATGACATACTTGGAAACATCCAAGTTCTTTACGAGTGTCTAATTATGTGACCTACATGGAAACATTTGGGTACCTTTATGAAGTGTAAAATTATGTGACTTACATGGAAATATCCAAGTACCTTATGAATGTCCGATTATGTGACTTACTCGAACAACTTTGAGTACAACTTAAGAACTTCAAAACGTTAAAAGCAACACATAAGCTCAGATGAAAATTTATCTAAGAACTACTTTTAAAGTGTTTACATTAGTGCAAAAAGAGCTTATAATGTCACCAATTCCACATTGCATGACCCAATTTTTCGATACTTTACATCTATATCTGAGATACTCATTAGGGATGTCAAAACGGGCCAACTCGGCCCGTTTCAGCCCGACCCGTTTTTGACCCGTTAAAATCGGGTCGGGCCGGGTCAGCCCGACATTATTAAACGGGTTGAGAATCTGAACCCGTCCCGCCAATAGACGGGATGACGGGTTGGCGGGCCGGCCCGCCCCTTTCCCCCTCTCTTCCTTTATCCCTACGTCGGGTTGAAGAAATATGGTGCGTTTGTGAATCTGAAACAAAGAACATATGCAATGTAAAGAAGATACAACATAATCAGTGGAAGAAAGAAAGACACATTCCAAAAACGCAACCAAAAATCATATTCACACTCATTCCTATTACAATCAGAAACCCCAATTCCTAATTCACAAAATCAAAAACCCTAATTCACAAATCAGGTACAAAATGAAAAATCCCAATTGCAATTTCTATAATCAGAAACCCAAAAATCAGAAATCCCAATTAAAACTCCTAAATCAGAAACCCTATCTCCTAATTCTCAATTAACAAAAAATTAGAAACCCTAACTTTCTCCTAACATATCGGCAACCATTAGCTCCCATTGTTGTCTTCTCCTTCACCTCAAACACCCACAACCAGACCCATTTAAAGAGAAGGAAGAAGGTTGAACAATAATGGAGAAGAGATCATCGAAGCTCCTAGCCAACAACACGTCCTGGAAAAGATGCAGCAATGCCAACTTTGATGCTAACGACGGTGTGAGGGAGGTGCAGCCATGGGTGGAGGTGGTGTTGTCGTCACCTCACGAATAGAAGAAGATGGAGATGGGTGTGGTATGTTTCGTCTCTGATGCTAACGGCGAGGAAGTTGCAGCCGTGAGTGGAAGTATTGCTGTCGTAGCCTCACACGGGGAAGAAGACGGAGGTGGCTAGGGTAGGTTAGGTTTTCTCTTTTGCATCGAGGCTGAGTGAGAGGAATGAAGGAATGAGTCTAGCAGTGGCAGAGCAGAGAAGAGAATGAAAAAAAATTAAACACACCACACCACCACCCACTTGTTGCTGCTGCACTGCATGTGATTATTAACTTATACGGCCCGCGGACTGGCCCGTTTTGGCCCGCGGGCTGGCCCGACGGGCCAACGGGCTTGACGGGCCGGGTTGTTATGGGTTGGCGGGTTGAATTTTTTTGGCCCGGCCCATGTATTTTAGGTTAGGCTAGCGAGTCGGCCGGTCGGGCCCGACCCATTTTGACATCCCTAATACTCATACTACTTAGAAACTTATGAAAATTGTTATGGTGTACTTTTGGTTTGTATATTGATTTTTTATGGTTTTAGTGGAGGAAAATATTGACTTATGAAAATTGTTATGGTGTACTTTTGGTTTGTATATTGATTTTTTATGGTTTTAGTGGAGGAAAATATTGACGATTTTTTTAAATGCCACAAATTAACACTTGTTAAGGGACAACAAATGTTAATTTGACATCTCCCGCTATGATGTCGGACCTTCACATGTTAAAAGTCCAAAATAACAAATGTTGAAGACCTTTTTTGTGTTAGTGTTAACCATGACACAAACGTCCATATTGAAACATAAATAAGGACTATTTCAGATGACCATACATCCACAAGTTGCGCATTTGGTAATTAATCATCGTAAGCATCAAAGAATCTTTTATAAGTGAATCTTCCCTCTTTTCCTTTTTGAAACTCGAAGTTTTTTTATTGAGAAATGATAGCCCGGCTCTCGAGAGTCTCATACTCCACATTAGAGACATCTCGACCAAATATGGTAAAAATACTTACCAACAACATCTCAATTGAAATCAAATTTATGATATCTCAATTGATAGTAAACTGAAAAGGAAATGTGAAAAAAAAAATTAAATAGATTTAAATTAATTTTTCAGGTAAAACTTTAATGTTTTTAATTTTAATATTAAATAATCAAATTACACCAATAAATTTCTACAAATTTTAATTTTAATTTATTTTATAACCAACATATTTACGATGAAAACATTTCAAATTATGCATATGGATAATTATTATCTTCTCAAAATGCTTCTTTCTAAGACACTATAAATAAATTTTAAAGAACATGAAATAATTCTTAATTTTTTTTTATCAAAATAATAATATATTATATTCATAAGTAAGCTTGTGGGATGCTACAACCATTTTTATATAATATACTTTGATGCTACCCGTATGACTTACACAATATATAGCATAATTAGGCATATGTACATTTGATCAGATTGCATATTCATCTAGCCCTATTTTGTACTCCCTCTTTCTTTGCCACTATTACCATATTTTGTAACAAAAGTATAGTAATATGAGAATAACAAAAATAAATAGTTTAACAATAAGTGAAGTATGTGAAATGCACTTTAAAGACAGTTTGAAAGACTGAACTAAACGGCGCAATAAATTTAGTTAGCATTTTTAATGAAGGATTTCGTGTGTTCTTTAAAGTTGTGAAGCCTGTTCATAACCACAAAAGTGAAAGCCATAGACTAAAACTTTAAATGCTTAGGGACCTAGAATTGCTCTGTTATAGTAACTATACAAACCAAAAATTTAAATCTCAAAACCTCACGCCTTAAATAATTGTTGTGGACGGCTCTTTCAAGTCTCTAATGGCCATGTATGTTTCTAAAATCATGATAATTGCTAACCCTAGTTACCTCCTTCAAGTAACCATTGCCAACACCAATTTTTCTCAAGACTTGGACAAAGATTTCAACTACCACCAAAATCTTTTCTATTATATACCAACCACTCATGGCCACAGTTGTTACCACCCAACAACATTGTCTCTAAAAATTTCTTTTAAATCAATTGCCCTATTAATAATTCTCACCCAACACCCAACTAATTAACCTTTTTTTAATCAACCGTATAAAATCAGAACGAGTTGAACTTAAAAAAACACTAAACAATATTTTTTTATCAGATTATTGGTACGGGAAATATATGCCATGTTTTTCTTATGTAAGAGACATCAAGCTATGCAAGCAAAAAATTTTATGATAAAATGTTCTGTTTCTTTGTTTGTTTGTTTTTTTTTTTCTAAATCATACTTATTCTTATTGTTCAAAAAATAATTTAATCAAAACTAAATAGAATCCATAATCGTTCTTTGTTCAAACAAGCTCAATAATGATTTCATTTCCATAACCTTTCTTGATTGTTTCTTTTATCAACAAGTTATTATTTGCATGTTAAAGATGTGAAATGTCATATCATGATTTCCTTTTTGAAGCTCCTGAACCTTCCTCTAGTCACTGTTATTCTAACTAGGCTCCCCAAAATTTTACAAGTCAGCAAAACAAAAATAAACGTTTTGATCTATGCTTTTTAAACCCCTTTAAATCATAATTAATCTCCTTAATAGTATACTTCCATTTTCTAATATAAATATAAAGATAAATGCTACATGCATGAATAATGTTTGTGATGGTTGAATTTTCCTATATATATCATATTTATCTTTAAGTCTTGGATTTAATTAAACTCCAATATATATATATATATATATATATATATAATTATAATTTAGTTGTATCACTATACAATTATAAGTGCAAATGACTCGATAATAGATTAGAGTATAATCTAATAGCATCTTAGAATTAAAAGTGACCTTTTAATTGCTCTTGTTAATATACCCTATGCAAACTTGGAAAAAAAAAACCTAAGTGGAGTACATTGGAGTGGTATTACGTAATAACAACAAAATAAAACATAATAATAGGACAAGTTATTACCCGCATCATGTTGCTTAATCAAAAAAACTCACCAGACAATGCATCTCCACGTACAAGGTATTCACATAAGGACAAATTGAAGGCTATATTTATAAAATAAACAATATAAAAAGAACAACTTTTACGTTAGATCCTGCGCATACAGAGGTAAAGTTTGCATGTTTAATCAAGGTTTAGACGACAATAACATAATGTTATGGTCTTCCATGCAAAAGAAGTCGCCATGATCAAACTAGTACAAGGCAAAGTAAAACAATTTTCTTAGTAGGGTCACAAACAAAAAATTCAATTGAGAAACCAAACTATTTTTTTTTCAATTTTTTTATAAAAGATATTAATGTATAAATTATTTGGAAGAAATTTTCTTGTTCAACTTTGCAAAAATTAGGTTTTTAATTTATACATAAATTAGTTCAAATTATAAACTTATGTTTTTTTAATCTTACTTTCTTCTTCTATTATAGAAACCTCACAGGCAGGGCATCTTTGGTGTGTTATTGATTTTTCAAAACAAAAAAAAAATGTTTTGAGAATCAGAAATCAACTGCAGGCTCGTTATTTTTAATTTGTTTTTGTCTTATCCAATTTAAGAGTGAAAGGATGCTTGTTAGGTACGATTATAGGTATCAGCTTGTCTCATATACCTACTTTTGTTTTTTATACTCTATACATGGCTAAATATTTAACTCATACTAATTTTTACTCTTTCACAATTGCTAACAGATTACTTCATTTCCAATCAATATATTTTTTTTATCTAAATCAATTTTATTTACTTTGTTTAAACCTCATATATAATATAAAAATTATGCAAACTAGTATGTTCTAAGTTTAAATGTTGGAAGAGAAAGAAAGTAGGTAGAAGGTAGGGAGCATAGGCATGGTGATGGATATTTAAATTGAAGACATGAAAGTCAAAAAGGTGAACTAAAAAGAGTTGGGCACATTCTTTTACATTTATATTCATTATTTGATTTCTCTCTTTCAAGAGAAAGTGAGAAAGAGAGGCAGAAAGAGGAAAATGATTTAGCCATTCGGGTATAATATATATGCACATTATGATAGGAGTATATAGCGCGGCTTTTTCTCCAATGCAAGTTTTTGACTTATTAAAGGGGTTGGAATCATTGCACGAGGATTAATAGTTAGAAGGAGAAGTTAAAACGTGGTGGTTAAGAAATTATATATGGGGCCAAAACTAGGGTTTTTTGTGGATTGACTTGTGAAAACCATAAGTTACAACGTTGTGTTGTGTTGTGTAGTGTAGTGTGGTGTGAGATGGCTCCGAGGGGCATCTTTGGTTTCAGTGTCCTCTCACATGGATCCAATGGAAAAGACACGACAACTATAAAGTTAATTTTGTCCCCAACATCTTCAGACCAAAGTTCCCCCAAAGCATTCTGAGGAATCACAATGATTCTTCACCTTCTACGTCTTTCTCTTCTTTAATCAAATGGCTCTTCCTATGGAAGCGTGTGAAAGCAAAGAGCCCTTGCTCCTCCCCCACCAACCATCAAATCATAAATCATATGTTGTCTATAGTCGCATGTGCACACTCGTTACAATGCAAACATTTAATCGAAACAAATTTATTTTTAAGGATATGAGAGCCTCTCAAAACTATGTGAAACTTGACATGGATCGTTTAAAGGAAAATAATATATTGATTATTAAATTTTTATAATTTTTTACGGTCTGAAGTGACCATTTTTTCAGTGGTCTAGGAATATAAAGAAATAAAAAAATAAAAAATTACTTAAAAAATGTTACTTGAATTGTAAGAGAAAATTGTCAAACGTTATAGTTATTAGTCAAAATCGAACTCGTGACCTTAGCTCTAATACCAATTGTTAGAATTGAGCGCTTACCTCTGGACCAAAAGCTATAACTATTAGACTATTAGTCAGAACGCAACTCTTTTTACTTAAGAGTGTAATCGTCTAAGCGACACGATTCAATTGTGACCAAATCTATTTGACCTCTGTCACGAGACAATTGATGTCACCTGCAACAACAATATCTCCCTCAACAATTGTTGTACTAGGAATCCTACTTATAAATTGTAACTTGACCCACTTAATCTTTGCCACAGAACAATTATACAAACCACAACAATTATGACAACTTAATTTTTTATATCATGCTTAATTAAAAAAATAATACGAGAGATTAAGAAGGTAAAAGAAATTGTGTAATTTAGAATGAGTAACTAATCAATGGGTGGTTTTGCTAGTAGTTGGCTGAAATGAAATAGTGTAACTCACAAGCAAATTTAGACAGAAAGATAAATGAAGGACAAGCGTGATTGGCTACTGAACATAAGGGATTAAGCTGCATGCATGCATGATAGATGGAATATTTTTTTTCATAGAAATGGTTTCAAAAGGAAAAATAAACAACAAAAAGCTTAAAGCGATTTGCCTATAATTAATTTGATGTAGGTCCGAATAATTATGCTTTTGAATGTGGTAACAAACTTTTTGACTTAAGGTAAATACACTTGGCTATTGCCCATGGCGACACCGAAACACCCTATTTATAAACAAACAGGGAAGTATATTTTTAAAATAAATAAATAAGTAATTTAAATAATACTTGTAAGATTGAGAAAAAATAGGGTTTTTTTTATTTTTTAAAGAAGAGGAACGAGATATTTTTTAAAAAAACTAAAACGTATTTTACATATTTTAAAAGAATAAAAGAAACATATTTTATACTACTTTAAATATGTATATATGGCTTGAATCTATGTCAAAAATTAGGCACAGTATTACGAAAATCACAAAAGCTTAGTTAACCATCTTAATCACTTCTGGTAAACACATTGTCATCCTCCCCTTTGTTTTAAGATGATGAAAACCCTACTTCATATTATATATAGTTCAATTTTACGTAACCAACTTGGTTATGACTTTTTTTTTTTTTTTTCAAGAATGTAATCATTAGTGTAAGATTTCTAACCTATTTTGCTCGTGCTAAGGAACAAATGGATTTTATATAATAAAAATTATTACCATATAAATATTTTTCCTTTGACATGATTTATTTATTTTATATTAAAATTATATTTGCAGAATTTGAATTTTGTATCATTCGGTTAAAGAATATAAATCATTATCACTTATGTAAATTCATTTTAGTGGCCAAATAAAATGCTTTGTCATGGTGTTTTGTCTACGGAAAAGTCAAAGTTGCACAACGTAAAGGCGAGTAGATAATTGAAACGATCTTCCACTAAGCTGCACTTGCTTATTCTTCCTTCTATGGAAGTGCGTTAGGTTAAGTACTTCTTTCATCAGCAGCTTTACCCATTATTAATTGTGATTAATTAAGCGGGATATAATTTTACCTATTTTGTGGGTAACTGTGGCTCATAACATGGGTAAGTACTTCGACAGAATGTGTCACGACTTGACGTAATAAATACGTTTTCAAAATATAATGAACATATATATATATATATATATATATATATATATATATATATATATATATATATATAAGTTTTCCAAATATAAATATGAAGACAAATAAACTTACAGAGTCGCTTTTTTTCTGTTATGAAATCCCATTCAAATGTTATGCTATTTATTTCATTAAAAAATAATGAATTGTAAGAGATTTCAAGATTTCTTGATAATAGGGGTTTAAGTTTGATCGTGGTTGATAAGATCAATAGAGTAACCATTAATTTATTTAACTAACTTATTAGTTTGATCAATACTGTTTGATAAATATATTAAGGTAGATTTATTTTATATGTTTTAGCTCATAAGTTATGAACTATTTAGGTTAATTTTTAAGTCTTAATTTATTTAATTTTTATTATTATTTCTTATATTTTAATATTTTTTATTATACTTATTTTTTTTATCTATTATTACTTATTTCAATCATATAAAAACAATCCATTAGTGTATAACTTATATTATTTATTAAAACTCCAACTCTATGATTTCATTAAATGTTGAAAGCAACAAAACATAAAAACATGTAAGTTTTTTTTTTCAAACAATAAATCATGAAGATACAAGTGTTTTTGTATGTCAAATGATATAACATTGAATAATCTTGTTTTACGTTTGATAAACATATTGTGATGCTTAGACGATACACATATAGCCTTAAATTAATATCTTTTTTTCTTTTAATATCCTTGTGTTTATTTTGTGTTGCAAGGAATATATGTTTCTTATACCAAGAGGTTTTGAGTTACATCTCTTCAATAATTTCTTAGAACTCGAGCTAAAGTTGTTTTGCTTCAACATAGGTGCATACTTTGTCAACCTTTAAAACTCTATCTCTTTAGTTCAACTATATGTTTTTAACAAGTTTGAGTAAATACATGCTATCCAAGGAAAGGTAAAAACATCTACTTATTGAGATGCTGCTTAAAGAAGAGAAAAACATTTAATGCATGCATGAAACATATTTAATGCATTGCAAGTTCATCAAAGGCAAGGAAGATGATCGAGTGTGAAACTTGCTTAACAACTAGAAAAAAGATTGGTTTTTTCCTCTTATACGCCCATATAAAGCCTCTCTTTAAGAGGAAGAGTAGAAGAGTTCAATTTGTAATAAAAGTGATAAAAACACGATCAAAATCTTTCTAAATCCTGAAATAGCTTTGTAAAAACATTGTTATGCTTGCTTTAAAGAATTAGTGTTTATCCTTATAAACATGAAAAGATATAACCATTCTCTAACGAGAAAATATCATGATCTTTTGATTATATTTCACACAATTTATGTCTTAGTCGAGAATAACTTGTTCTTAAAAAATACTTATGTTAGTTAGAGTGGCTTATTGTCAAACAATACATGTGTTAATTAAGAATGACTTGTTAAATAATACTTTAATGAATTAGTCAATCTAAAAAAATTGATATAAAAGTATTTCAAATTAAAAAAATAAAAATGTAATTTTCTAAACAATAAATAAAAATTAATTTTGATTAACACTTATTAATTAGATAACGTAATTTTTTTAAAAAAATTAACAATTTATCCAAATAAAAGAAAACCATATACAACTTTTAAAAGATCATAAAAATTCTAATTTTTTAATAATAATTAAATTATTTAAAATACCTAAAATCATGATTTAATAATAATATATTTTTTTTAGAAATACTAATTTTATTTATATATATTAAAATGTTTACAATGATATTATTTTATGTTCTTTTATATTTATCAATTAATTTACAAAAGACTAATAATAAAATAAGCTATCTTGTAAACGAAACTTATAAACAAAAAGTTAATTTATCAACCAAAAAGTTAACTTATTAGTTAGTTTTACCAAAAGTATTATTTTAAGCATATATGTTTCTTATAAAAAAAATTTGATTATATAATATTTTTCAAAATATAATACTTGATTATCTTTAACTAACAAAATCAGTTTAATATGTTTACTTATGGTTTGAGAAGTCTATATATACATGCCACCATAGGAAGTGTGATAATCATATAATTACTTTACTCTCATATATTTACTTATCCTCTCTTACTATTTGAGAGTGGAATAATCTTTGCAAGTAGACATTCTCCTCTTGGTGATTTAAAAGCTCGGTTACATGTCAGTAATCAAGTTAACCCACCTTAGAGACTACTCGACCAAATTTAGTAACAACATTTGGGGTCCACAATGGGGCTCAGGTAAAAATTTATCTTGCGTCCACATTTTATATGATCCTTACGTGATGTGATGACTTATTGAGATGGGCTGTGGAGATAGTTCATCACGATTAAAATCATTTTGCTCGTGCTACGATCATCATTTATTGTAAACATTTTTTAATTTCTTTGAGGAATACTGATACGATTTGTCCAGAAAAGAGTACGATCATTTATGAATTTGGTTCCTCTCGTAACATAAACAAATAAAATCATAGAAGAACGCGAAAATAAGACAAGGATGGAGAGGCCACAATCTAGCAAATTGATGAGTCAATGAAGATTCACCACAAAGATCTCAATCTTTGATAATAATCAGTGTTCTATAACAAGAGAATCATCTCTCAATGAATTCAAAATTCATATAATGACTATTACAAGTGCTTACATCTATTTCTGGTGCAAGTATATATAGACCACAAGTGTTTAAGCAACCGTAGAAACCCAAAAGAAAGTCCAAAGATATTAGGCCACAAAACTAACTTGAAAGCGCAGTCTGCAAATGTGAACACTCGCCCAACGACACAAAAAAAAAAAAACTTCGCCCAATGAACCATGTCGCTTAATGTAAGACCCAGGAAAATTAAGTAAATAAATAAATATTTATTTAATAAATGTGGGGGAATGAATCTATAAAGTAATTAATGCGAAGAATTATGACAAAGGAGTAATGGTAGCTTAAGTGGTTAGACATGCTTGGTGTGTTTGAGGGGGAACTTGGGTTTAAGTCTTGTGTATGTCATTAATGTGATGTTTTAATTATTTAATTTGTTGTGGGCACATATATGAACACGTGGCATGGTGTTATAAATATATGTGTGCATAATATGTCAAGAAACATCTAGAGGCTGATGGTTGTGCATTATGTTTGATAATTGGGTGGATGTGAATTTGAACCTAGAATAGCGTGAAATATTATGATTCTTCTTTTTGGCTAGGTGTGATGTTTAGAGCTTTTCTTCACACATTTGTGATTCTTATTATTATAATATATATTTATATTATTATTATTATTATTTATATTATTTATACTATTATTTTTATTACTATTTTTATTTTTATTTATTATTATTATTATTATTTTACGATTATTATTATTGTCATTATTTTTATTATTATTACTATTATTATTATTATTATAATTATTCTTATTCTTATTCTTATTATTCTTATTATTATTAATTTTATTTTATTTTACTATTATTATTGTTTATTATTTATTATTATAATAATAATAATAATAATTATTATTATTATTATTTCTATTATTATTGTTATTATTTTAATTATTATTATTATTCTTATTCTTATTTTATTTTACTATTATTATTATTATTACTATTATTATTATTTTATTATTATTATTATTATTATTATTTTATTTTACTATTATTTTTATTTTTATTATTTTTTATTTTATTTGTTATTTTATTATCGTTATTATTTTTTATTTGTATTGCTTTATTTTATTATTTTTATTTTGTCTTATATTATTATCGTTTTATTATTATTGTTTCATTTTATTATGAAAGTATATTTACTTGTCAAGGATGCATGTTTTGCGTGAATTGAGTATCTTGTGTAAATAGGTTCATTGGAACCTATTCCAGAGTGCCAAATACCAGTAAATTACCAGTTACTGGTGTGGCGTATGGTGGAACATTGTAAATCGTCAAGAGATAGGCCACAAAGTGAACTCTAGAGTAAAACCCGAGAGTTGGCGCTTGGCGACGGAAGTGGTCCCGCCAGGCGGTGTGTTGTAGAACTAGGCTTGAACCAAAATCTAGTGGGTTGGTGCCTGGCGACGCCAAGTGTTCTGCCAGGTGGTTCAGAACGTGAGTTAACCTAGCGAAATGGATGTTATGCTAAGTGGCTTTGGAGGCAATGATGGATTATGCGAGGGATTCTACACAACTTTGGATAGAGGTCTTGATGCGATGCTTTGTTGGGGGGCCTAGTTATGAGTGTAACTTGTATTGGGGTAACACGTGGCCACTCAAGATTGTAGCCTGGTGGTTTTGGAAGTCTAGTGGAGTGTGCGAGATCGTGGCTCGTACGAATGGGTTCCGGAAGATTGCCCTCCTCGGTAGTCTTAGAACGAATATGGACTGTCGTTCGTATTGGGGAACTCCACTTGGTGTTACGAATTGTGGCCATGACAAATTTATTCCCGCATGTGGACTATTAGGTGGTGGCCTGTAGTCGGAGGGGCGAGTAGACACTCGTGGTAACAAAGATCGATCAATGTAATCATCAAATAGTGTAGAATCAAGAGGCGTTTAGAGGAAGATTTGGAGGTCGAGGATTAAGGGTTGTGGCTTGTGAGTCTTAGGAAAAGCAACACTCTTACCGGGTTTTGTGAACAGGTAAGGGTTGTGCTCTTGTCGGGTTTTGATGAGCAGACAAGGGTGGTTGCTTGTAAGTCCTAAGAAAAGTGATGCTCTTATCGGGTTTTGGTGAATAGGTAAGGATTGTTGCTTGTTCTTCCCAGAAGGCATTGAGGCGTAGGAAAGGAAACTAGTTGGTTATCAGAGAATAATATACTTTGTGATGAGACTTGGGAGTATTAAAAGTGTTGAAATATTGAATGGTTATTTATTATTTTTTGTGGTGCACTTTTATTCAGTTGAGCTCACCCTATCTGCTTGTGTTTGTCGATGATCGTGTAATGCGTTACATGGGAGTAGATGATGTTGCAGGTGTTGCTAGTGAGGCATAGTTTCGGAGAGGGGCTAGCTTGGAGAAAAAGCCTTTATGATGTTTTCTTTATGGATTTTAAACATTTTGTAAACATTTATCTTACCAGACTTGGAATTCTCAATCGACAATTATAGTTTGTGGATTTTGGTTTATTACGGTATAATAAATGTTTTAAATTTTCCCGCGATTTGGGAAAATGAATTATCATAAATGCGATTTTATACTTATTCCCTATTTTAATTATTTAAATTAGTAATATTCGGCCAGGATGTTACACTTAGCGAGTTTACAAAAATAAAAGAAAAATTACAAACACTTTTTAAGTGCCAAATTGTTATTCAAGTGTGCTCTAAGCCATGATCTTCATGTCCTTTGAATTTCAAGCTTCATGGAGCATCATGAGCTTCGAATAGATGTGTTCTTCCAAGCTTTTGGTCCTTGACCTTGTCATAGGCCCTTTGAATTGTAATACTTCCTCCTCAAGTTCTTCTTGTATTGGATCAAGAGATAGTCCTTTATCAATCGCTCTTTCTTGAAGATAATTTGTCCTAAGATTTGTACCACTTGAAGAATTCTTCTCCTTAGGTTTGGTAGTGTTAGAAGTAGCTCCCTCCTTCTTAAATTTCTCCTTATCGTCCATAAGGTGGATGATTTCTCTAGGACATCCTTTTCTTGAGTTGTTGTTCCTTTAGACCTGATCAATCTCTTATCATCCCCCTTCTTGGAGAGAATTCAACCACAAATTCTAGAAGATCCTACATACAAACATAGAAGTAAGTTAAAGAACACAAATCTAAAATAATCCAAAATAGAAATTCAAGGTAAAATGAGATTTGGATCTGTGAAGAGACAAATCTCTTATTATCAAAGGGTTGGAGGTCTCCAGGATCAAATACCCACTTGTAAAAGACATCAAAAAATTTTAAAGCAAGGATGTTATGCTCAAAGAAACAACAAAAGAATATTGTACAAACAAACAACGAAACTATAGGTATGACTTTTACTACCCATAGATTTGTTAGGGATGGACAAACAAGCTAAGTCATGTGAATATATTTCCAAATTTGTGTCCTTCTTCTCGATCATCCTTTCTTTTTCTCATTCTTGATGCCATTGCTCCTTGATGAGCAAGTCTTCCCTAAACAACAAAACAAAAAGAGATGGGTTAGTATATTTTTATCTTGCTCTTTATTCTTCCTTTTCTCTCTTTTCTTCTAGGGCTTCCTTCTCTTGTTTTCTCTTTAGCTTTTGCTCTTGTATTTCTTTTTTTAACACCTTCAATTTTTTAATATCCTATTTTCTATCGCCATGTCCATTCCTCCTTCCCTTTCAAGTACAAAATGTAGTTCTTGAGGTCTTCATTAGCTATGAGACTTGCATTTCAATTAGGACATTGATAATTTTCACGACCATAGCCTTCACATTTGGAGCATCTTATAGCACTTGTCCTATCGCTTGACAATGATTTTCTGCTAGGATTGTGCTCCCTCCTAAGATTAGCAATCTTGCAATTCAACTTTACAATTTTGAACACCAAGGCATTCAAATCCTTCACCAAGGCCAAACTCATATGAGGTGTCTCTTGTAGCCCATGCTCTTTTCTCCTTTGCGAGGTCTCCAAGATGCAATGTTTCCCTTATATTTTGTAAGTTTGCAGCATTGCGTGTCACTATCGTAGCACTTTCAAGTTCTCTAACCAATGGAGCTTTGTGAGGTGTAAGATAGGTTAACCCATATGGAAAATCACTTCTATAAGAAAGCCTTTGCCAGAACATGTTGAATTAGCTTGGTGGTTTAGCTTTGATTTGGCATTGGTAAGGTTATGGGTTCAAACCTTGGTGAACTCAAATTTTCTTTCTTTTTGCTAAAAAGTAGTATGGCCTGAATATGAAAGGGTATAGACAACTCTAGCAGAAAGGGTGCAGCCAAGGGGCTGGAAAAATAACTAAATGATGGGCCTTGAATAGCAATTAAAATACCATTAAGGCTATTTTCGTTTTTGCACTTAACACCACTATTAAGGCACCTATAAAAGGTCAAAATTTTGTGAAAAGAGGGTTTCTGCAGTTCTGGTTTTGTATCTTTTGGGTGGGGAGCGAATTGGAGAGGATTGAGAGATTTCCTAGGGCAAATTGTGGAAGCATTAAGGGATTTTCGTGTTGGGCAAGAAGAAAAGCTGTAACCTTATACTTTTGCAAGGGGAAATTCCAGGTTAGGGGAGCTGGACCAAATTTTTGTAATTGTTGTTTTATGTGCATGATTAGATATGTGTTTGTCATGAGAAATTTGTGCTAATGTATGGTCTGAATTTGGGGTTGGGTGTTTTGATATTGATGATCAAAATTTTTCCAAATTGCATGACTAAGAAGGGTTTTTGCACTATACATGCTACTTTTGGTTCAAATGTAGATTTTGGGAGCTACTTAAGGTTTAAATTGGTGTTCACATGTTGGTGTATTGCGTTCAATTCTTTGGCTTGGATTAAAGTATGGTTTGGACCTTGTTGCAGTGGTTACGTGCGTAACTTTGTGTAGAACTCTGCAATTCTCGCTCAGGCGAGCTCTCGCCTAGGCGAGATTAACAGAGAAGTGGGACTGATACTGCTTGCTCATCTCGCTCGGGCGGAGAGTGAAAGTTTTGGGCAACTGGTGGTCTCGCTTAGGCGAAAGTCCCTCGCCCAAGCGAGAACTCAAAAGTTTGGGTGCTTGTTTGCATGTTCCGCTCAGGCGCGAAACCTTAGTTTATTTGGGCGAACGCTTGTCTCGCTCGGGCAAGAATTCCTCGCCTAAGCGAGAAATCGAGGTTTGATTGGTGGTTTGTGTAACTCGCCGCCTAGGCGAGGTAAATAGTTCTGGGCGAGTGAGGGTCTCGCCCAAGCGAGAAGAAGCTCGCTTAGGCGAGACTTCGTAGGTTGCAGAGGTTCTGGAGGCTCGCCTAAGCTAGTGGGTCTAGCTTAAGCGATATAGGCTGGACTGGTTGAGCAAAGGCTTTTAGCATAAGTAAGCGAGGGTGTTGTTGTGCGTTCAAGGCATGTATTATGGTTGTATTAAACATATGAGATGGAAATTGTAAGGCGTGGTCTATAAGGCTTCTAAGATATCTCAATGGTGGGCTTGCTGGTGTTCCTTGGGTTGTGGCCCGGAACGTATCCTTGGGTTGTGGCCGAGGATGGGGGTTAAGCACGTGGCATTCTATGGGTTGTGGCCCGGAATGACTTCCCTTGAGTTGTGGCTCGGGATAGCGGATGAACACGAGGAACCTTTGAGTTGTGGCTCGGGTTGGTGAGTGTTGTCGGTGTGAGTGTGCTGGTTGTGGCCAGTACGGATGGGTCCAGATGGATTGCCCTCCTTAATGATTCATTGACGAGTTTGGTAGTTCTGGAACGTTACGAACTATGTTCGTATTTGGGAACTCCACCTGGCGTTACGGTGTGTGATCCGTAGCATGGTCCCCGCACATGTTCTATCGGTTGTGGCCGATAGGTGTGACAACAAGACGCCTTAAGATACTTAATAAAAGATGTAGAGCACTGCTAGCATGGTTGTGGCCATGTGGAAGAGCTGGAACAAGTCTCCTTGATGTACATTGATATACATGGTTGTGGCCATGTGGAGGGAAGGTAACGAGTCTTCCGCGAGGTGCATCGATATGCATGGTTGTGGCCATGTGATAGAAAATGGGAAAGTTCTTTGGGAAATGAAATGATATCATATATGGTTGTGGCCATACGGGATAAGAGAAGAGTTTGTGTTATTGGTGTATTTATTTGTTTATACATTTATATGTGTGTTTGGTGTAATTTTATGTTTTATCTTTTAGCTCACCCTATCTGCTTGTGTTTGGCGATGATCGTGTACGTAGTACACGTGAGCAGATGATGTTGCAGGTGGAGCTGGTGAGGCTTAGTCGCAGAGTGGGGGAAATATTTTGTAAACTCTGATGAGAGACTTTTTAATTATGTACAGTTTTTATGGTTTATGAACTTTGGTTATATTTGGAATTAATAAAAAGATTTAATTTCCCATGTTTTTGGGAAATGATGTATTATTAAATGCAGTGCAATTAATTACTTTTTTGTATTTTATTAATATTCGTAATATCCTGACGGAGTGTTACATTTGGTATCAGAGCAATGGTTTTCAAAAGATTTTTGGGGTCTATGGGGAGTGAGCTTACCGTGTGTGCTTGTGAGATCATTTTGATCATTGTGTGTTAATTAACTTTTGGTATAAAGTCTTAACCAAAGCTGTTTGGTGTGAATAGTTATATGTGGCGTGCTCAGGCTATGGCAAATAGGCGGAGGAGGAATAATGTTGGGGCTGATGAGATCGCGTAGGCGATACATCAGATGGTCGATGCGATGCAGCTCATTGTAGTGCAACCTAGAGCCGTGGTAACACCCACACGCCTGGTGTCGATGGAGGACTTTATGAGACATAAGCCCTCAAAATTTGCAGGCAAATCCTCTTTGGGTGAAGCCGATGCTTGGCTCAGAGAGTGTGAGAAAATTTGCCGAGTGATCGATTGCACAGATGCTCAGAAGCTCTTATTCGTCTCATTCTTATTGATAGCTGGCGTAGAATACTGGTGGGCAGACATGCAACAGCTCATGCAGACCCGGGGTGAGGAGGTTACATGGACTTCCTTCAGGGCGGCATTTCTAGAGAAGTATTTTCCAAACAGTGCCAGGCACGAAAGAGAGGCAAAATTCCTCACATTCCAACAGGGGAACCTGACTGTGCAGGCATACATAGACAAATTTGAGTATTTGGCCAGGTTCTACTTGCCCACTGTCACCGAGGAGTGGAGATGCCGAAAATATGAGGGCGGGCTGAAACACAAGTTGCGCCGTTTCATTGTACCTCTCAGGATCAGGGAGTTTCTAGTCTTGGTGGAGCAGGCCAAGGCCGTTGAGCAGCTGGAGATGGGGCCCAACAGAGGGGCTCGACCTTAAAAGAATACCTCTGATTCACGACAGCAGAAAAAACCGTATGACAGGCCACAAAGTTCGGTCAAGAAACTACAGTGCTACAACTATGGTGGAGAGCATCTTAGGAGGGATTGTCCAAAACCCTCAGGCAGCTCTGGTGGTGGTAGTAGCACTGGTAAGTGCTACGTTTGTGACCAGACGGGCCATTTCGCACGTCACTGCCCGAATAAGAAATCAGGTGGAGGTGCACCAGCGAAGAAATCAGTTGGGGATTGACCTAGAGCCCTAGGTCATGTGTTCGCCTTGACGACTACTGAGGCAGCCCAGTCAGGTAACTTAGTACAAACTACTTGTTTGTTGTTTGATCATGAGGTTGTTGTGTTGTATGACTCAGGAGCTACCCATTCATTCGTATCCAATGAATGTGTGAGGAGGCTCGGTCTAGTGATGCGAGAGCTGGCGTGCGAGTTAATAGTTGCGACACCAGCGTCGGGAGAACTATCCACCACGTTTGTTTGTGTAGGATGCCCTATGGAGGTGGCAGGCCGTAGGTTCAAGGTGAATCTCATATGCTTACCAATGGAAGGGTTGGATGTGATTCTGGGTATGGATTGGTTGGCCAGCAACCATGTGGTAATCGATTGCGGACAACGCAAGGTGGTATTCCCAGATGCAGAAGGACTGGAATTGATATCATCCAACCAAGCAGAGAAGGAGATTGAAGCGGGAGCTACATGTTTTATGATAGTAGCTCAAACGGAGAAGAAGAGTACTGTAGAGAAGATTAGTATGATTCCAGTGGTAGATGAATACGCAGATGTCTTCCCTGATGAAATCCCATAATTGCCACCAAGCAGGGATGTGGATTTCACCATTGATCTCATCCTTGGGTCTGGTCCAGTATATATGGCACCATATCGGATGACACCAGCTGAGTTGGCAGAGTTGAAGAAGCAGATTGAGGATCTGCTTGAGAAGAAGTTTATTCGGCCGAGTGCATCACCATGGGGAGCACCGGTATTACTTGTGAAAAAGAAGGATGGTAGCTCCAGGTTGTGTGTTGACTACCAACAGCTGAATAAGTTAACAATGAAGAATAATTACTCGCTGCCAAGGATTGATGACTTGCTGGATCAATTGAGGGGAGCAGCTGTGTTCTCTAAGATTGACTTGAGGTATGGATATCATCAGATCTTAGTCAAACCAGAGGATGTGCAGAAGACAACATTCAGGTCTCGTTACGGCCACTATGAGTATGTGGTGATGTCGTTTGGGGTGACGAATGCGCCTGCTATATTCATGGACTACATGAATAGGATATTTCGGCCGTATCTGGATCAGTTTGTCGTTGTATTCATTGACAACATACTGATATACTCTAAGAGTAGAGAAGAACACGCGGATCATCTGCGAGTGGTATTGGAGGTACTCAGAGAGCATAAACTTTATGGGAAGTTATCGAAGTGTGAGTTTTGGCTTGATGAGGTTCAGTTCTTGGGCCATGTAATCTCAGCCCAAGGAATCGCAGTGGACCCAGCGAAGATTGAAATAGTGGTGAAGTGAGAAAGGCCACAGACTGTGACTGAGGTGAGGAGTTTCTTGGGCCTGGCACAAGTGCTTTGTGGAAGGGTTCTCCAAGATGGTGAGTCCATTGACTCAACTCACCAGGAAGGACCAACCTTTCTCTTGGACAGACGAGTGTAAATTCTGTTTTAAGGATATGAAGAGGAGATTGACCACTGCACCTATATTAGGTATCCCAAACACAACCAAGACGTTTGAGGTGTACTATGATGCTTCATATCAGGGCTTTGGGTGTGTGTTGATGTAGGAGAAACGACCTGTTGCTTATGCATCTCGCCAGCTGAAGGTACATGAGAAGAACTACCCTACACATGACTTAGAACTGGCTGCGGTAGGTTTTGCTCTCAAGACGTGGAGGCACTACTTGTATGGTTCACAGTTTCAAGTGTTCAGTGATCATAAAAGTTTGAAGTACTTATTTGATTAGAAAGAGCTGAATATGAGACAGAGGCGTTGGATGAAGTACTTGAAAGACTATGATTTTGAGCTTCTATACCATCCAGGTAAAGCCAATGTAGTTGCTGACGCCTTGAGTCGGAAGAGAGTTCATATGTCTGCTATGATGATGAAGGAGTTGGAGCTTATAGAGAAACTGCGAGATATGAACTTGAATCTATACACAGGTGCTAATCATATACGGTGCAACATGTTGCAGATCACTAATGAGTTCTTAGAATGAGGTCAGGGAGGAACAAGGTAAAGATCAAGAACTGCAGCAGATAGTGAGTGAGTTGGGCACCGAGAAAAGAAAAGACTTCAAGATGGGCAGAGATGGAATCCTGAGATTTAGAGAGAGTGTGTGTACCTCGCAGTCGGGTCTTAAGGAAGATGCTCTTGGATGAAGGGCATAAGAGTCGTCTTAGCATACATCCAGGTATGACTAAGATGTATAAGGACTTGAAAGCGACCTTCTGGTGGACGGGTATGAAGATTGATGTGGCCGACTATGTCGCTTCTTGTTTAGTATGCCAGAAGGCGAAGATTGAGCACCAGAGGCCAGGTGGCACGTTGGAGCCTATTGATATTCCCTAGTGGAAATGGGACAACATTTCCATGGATTTTGTCACGCACTTGCCACGGTCTGTGAGAGGACATGACTCAATCTGGGTTATTGTAGATAGACTTACGAAGTGTGCGTACTTCTTGTCGATTAATCAGAAGATGTCTATGGACAAGTTGGCAGATCTATATGTCCGAGAAGTGGTCAGACTACATCGAGTGCCTGCGAGTATTGTGTCGGACAGAGACCTGAGGTTCACATCGAGATTTTGGCAGTCACTGCAGAATGCCTTGGGTACCCAGCTGAGAATGAGCTCAGCATATCACCCTCAAACGGATGGGCAGTCTGAGAGAACCATACAGTCGCTCGAAGACTTGCTGAGGACTTGTGTGTTAGATCACCTGGGTACGTGGAGTGACATGTTGCCTTTGGTGGAGTTCACATACAATAATAACTACCATTCCAGCATCGGGATGGCACCATACGAGGCATTGTATGGTAGGAGATGTAGGACTCCATTGTGTTGGCAGCAGGATGGGGAGTCAGTGGTTCTTGGGCCAGAGTTCTTGCAGTAAACCACTAAGAAAGTGAATGTGATACAGGACCATATACGTGCAACTCAAAGTCGACAAAAGTCTTATGCAGATAAGAGGAGGAGGCCACTTGAGTTTGAGGCGGGTGATCATGTATTCCTCCGGGTTACCCCGACATCAGGTATTGGGAGAGCTCTCAGGTCGAGGAAGCTGACTCTTAGATTCATCGGGCCATACCAAATTACGAGGAGGATCGGACAAGCAGCTTATGAGATTGCCTTGCCACCTCATCTGGCAAATCTACACAACGTCTTCCATGTATCACAGCTGAGGAAGTACGTTGCAGACCCTACTCATGTACTGGAACAGGACGATGTTCAGGTGCGCGAAGATCTGACTATGGGGGTTGGACCGGTGAGAATTTTGGATTCTCAAGTCAAACAGCTTAGAGGGAAGGAGATTCGGACTGTGAAGGTCCTCTAGGACGAGGCAACCCATGAGATGACTTGGGAGATGGAAGACCTCATGAGGAAGTCATATTCTCACCTGTTTGCTGGTAAGTTCTCTTTTTCGAGGACGAAAAATTTCAAGGTGGGGGGAATGTAAGATCCACATAATTTAATTAATTAAATAAATAAATAATTAATAAATGCGGGTAGGTGGTGTAATTATGACAATGATTTTTTATGGTATGGCGTGTAAAAAGTACTAGTTCAAGTGGTTGAGACTTTGATTGTGTGAAAGGACTTGGGTTTGAGTCCTATGTATGCAGTTTGTGTGTTATTTAATTATTATTGTTTTAATAATATGTTGGAGCATGTTTGTATGACATAATACTTGAATTGTGAGTTAGCGTGAAACATGAATTAGCTTGGTGGTTTAGCTTTGATTTGGCATTGGTGGTTTAGCTTTGATTTAGCAATTAAAATACCATTAAGACTATTTTCATTTTTGCACTTAACACCACTATTAAGGCACCTATAAAAGGTGAGAATTTTGTGAAAAGAGGGTTTCTGCAGTTCTGGTTTTGTATCTTTTGGGTGGGGAGCGAATTGGAGAGGATTGAGAGATTTCCTAGGGCAAATTGTGGAAGCACTAAGGGATTTTCGTGTTAGGCAAGAAGAAAAGCTGTAACCTTATACTTTTGCAAGGGGAAATTCCAGGTTAGGGGAGCTAGACCGAATTTTTGTAATTGTTGTTTTATGTGCATGATTAGATGTGTGTTTGCCATGAGAAATTCGTGCTAATGTATGGTCCGAATTTGGGGTTGGGTGTTTTGATATTGATGATCGAAATTTTTCCAAATTGCATGACTAAGAGGGGTTTTTGCACTATACATGCTACTTTTGGTTCAAATGTAGATTTTGGGAGCTACTTAAGGTTTAAATTGGTGTTCACATGTTGGTGTATTGCGTTCAATTCTTTGGCTTGGATTAGAGTATGGTTTGGACCTTGTTGCAGTGGTTACGTGCGTAACTCTGTGTAGAACTCTGTAATTCTCGCTCAGGCGAGCTCTCGCCTAGACGAGATTAACAGAGAAGTGGGACTGATACTGCTCGCTCATCTCGCTCGGGCGGAGAGTGACAGTTTTGGGCAACTGGCGATCTCGCTTAGGAGAAAGTCCCTCGCCGAAGCGAGAACTCAAAAGTTTGGGTGCTTGTTTGCATGTTCCGCTCAGGCGCGAAACCTTAGTTTCTTTGGGCGAATGCTTGTCTCGTCGGGCGAGAATTCCTCGCCTAAGCGAGAAATCGAGGTTTGATTGGTGGTTTGTGTAACTCGCCGCCTAGACGAGGTAAATAGTTCTGGGCGAGTGAGGGTCTCGCCCAAGCGAGAAGGAGCTCGCTTAGGCGAGACTTCGTAGGTTGCAGAGGTTTTGGAGGCTCTCCCAAGCTAGTGGGTCTAGCTTAAGCGAGATAGGCTGGACTGGTATAACAAAGGCTTTTAGCATAAGTGAGCGAGGGTATTGTTGTGCGTTCAAGGCATGTATTATGGTTGTATTAAACATATGAGATGGAAATTGTAAGGCGTGGTCTATAAGGCTTCTAAGATATCTCAATGGTGGGCTTGCTGGTGTTCCTTGGATTGTGGCCCGGAACGTATCCTTGGGTTGTGGCCGAGGATGGGGGTTAAGCACGTGGCATTCTATGGGTTGTGGCCCGGAATGGCTTCCCTTGAGTTGTGGCTCGGGATAGCGGATGCACGAGGAACCTTTGAGTTGTGGTCGGGTTGGCGAGTGTTGTCGGTGTGAGTGTGCTGGTTGTGGCCAGTACAGGTGGGTCCAGATGGATTGCCCTCCTCAGTGATTCATTGACGAGTTTGGTAGTCCTGGGACGTTATGAACTATGTTCGTATTTGGGAACTCCACTTGGCGTTACGGTGTGTGATCTGTAGCATGGTCCCCGCATGTGTTCTATCGGTTGTGGCCGATAGGTGTGACAACAAGACGCGTTAAGATACTTAATAAAAGATGTAGAACACTGCTAGCATGGTTGTGGCCATGTGGAAGAGCTGGAACAAGTCTCCTTGATGTACATTGATATACATGGTTGTGGCCATGTGAAGGGAAGGTAACGAGTCTTCCGTGAGGTGCATCGATATGCATGGTTGTGGCCATGTGATAGAAAAGGGGAAAGTTCTTTGGGAAATGAAATGATATCATATATGGTTGTGGCCATGCAGGATAAGAGAAGAGTTTGTTATATTGGTGTATTTATTTGTTTATACATTTATATGTGTGTTTTGTGTACTTTTATGTTTTATCTTTTAACTTACCCTATCTACTTGTGTTTGGCGATGATCGTGTATGCGGTACACGTGAGCAGATGATGTTGCAGGTGGAGCTGGTGAGGCTTAGCCGCTGAGTGGCGAAAAACCTGGGAGTTTTATATTATTCGGCTTTGAAATATTTTGTAAACTCTGATGAAAGGCTTTTTAATTATGTACAGTTTTTATGGTTTATGAACTTTGGTTATATTTGGAATTAATAAAAAGATTTAATTTCTCGTGTTTTTGAGAAATGATGTATTATTAAATGCAGTGCAATTAATAACTTTTCTGTATTTTATTAATATTCGTAATATCTTGACGGAGTGTTACACATTGAACCTAGGTCGACTTGACCTTTAGTCTGGGCTGACTTGACATGATGCTTGACCGGATGATGTGACCCCACCAAGCCCAATTGCACCTTCAAGCCGAAGCCCAAGCCGAAGCCCATTAAAAGGCCCAATTACAAGATCAATGTTGAAAAAAATTCTAAAGGGCCTCCCATTAGATGATCACAAATTCATTGGGCTTCTCACATTCTTTACATGGGCCAAAGAGATCACAAAGACTTGAAGAAGTGCATGTAAATCTAGTAGTGTAGATTTAAATTGGCCCATTGTTTGGGCTTTGCTTTCCAATAATACATAAGACATGAAAGGAACATAAGATGGGGCTCAAATTGGGCACGACCCATTTCTCTTCATACATGGCCGAGAATAGCAAGGCAAGGAGGCTCCTTTTGCTTCATGGTTTGAGTAAGGTTGGTCATCACATCTAAAGGCTAAGAATCCTTCTTGTTCTTCAAGCCAAGATCCAAGGGGCGTGACCTTGCCTCCTTCTCCAAGCTTGATCTAAGGGCCAAGATCAAGGCCCACTCCATCCAATGGCTCTCCTTTCTCATGTGTAAAT
>Ga0214542_1004684_pt1 | contig 26862 bp, 17 predicted proteins | sample CNSS1metaG_FD_160096 | JGI IMG/M metagenome (GOLD analysis project Ga0214542, IMG submission 160096) | Root nodule microbial communities from cowpea collected in UCLA plant growth center, Los Angeles, California, USA - CNSS1 | ecosystem: Host-associated > Plants > Roots > Nodule | place: USA...
ACAGAAATACACTAAAAGAAACAAGTAATTAAACTAGGTCTTGTTCGGAAACGAGAAGCATGACTAATAAAATCCTTCATTGTTGGGCCCCACAATGGCCCAACACCCATCAAATCCATCAAGCTGCAGCATCCCTACCATCATTACCACTGCCAGGGGTTCTCACATCTGCTCACATCAACAAGGTTGATGATCATCACAATAGAGAAGACCACACACAAGTCGTTCAATCATCATATACTCATCAAACAAGCAGATTCTACCGAAAATATGGTAAGGTCTAGCTTCCCTTACTTGGATATAGCTAAAAAGGGGACTTCCGACACTCAACAGCCGAGAACAGCAGATCTAAGAGTAGATTCAAGAGCTGAAAATGGGAAACTACAGAACATAAAGTTGTCACTACGAATCTTCGTTGGCTCAGAAAAAAACCAGCTTGGTAAAGGCAAAGATGAGCTAAGAGTACTTACGTGGAATAGAGGAATATAAGAGATCGATTAACTAGCTTGGAATGGGTTGACGGCAAAACCCTAGCAGAACGTTGAGGCTGCTCACGGAGGCAAGAAGTGTACTGTTTCTGAAAATGAAGGAAAACTGGGACTGTTAGGGCAGATTAGGGTATGTTTTCACTGCTTGGGCCAGCCTTTAGGCCCATTAGGTTAAGGGCAACCCTTAAAACACTAAGGCAGAAAACTGGGCCTTACATCTTGGAAGAAATAACATGTATTTATATTCTAGGCCCATGAAATCTTTTATAAAATAAAATACAATAAAAACCTTTCACGTTTATAATAAATCAGCATGATAATAACAATAATATATTATTTAATCAAATTACCGAGATTTGATCATATATTTTGCTAATACACAATAATTGAACCAACAAATATCTCTGTTAATATTATTTAGCTACTTTTAGGCCATTTGACATATTTTTCGCTTCAATATAACTCAAATATTATCATAAAATACGTTTAAAATGTCAAATATACTTAACAAAAATTGGTAAGAAGGACTAAACATTTTTAAAGATGAATGACTAAATTGGTATAAAGTTTCGAAGAGTGACTAATTCCAAAATTCAGTGAAACTTGAGGGACCAAAAACATATTTAACCTTATTATTATTATTATTATTATTGTTTGATATTATTATTATTATTATTATTTTCTCTTCATAAAAGTAATTCTAGATCAATTTTTCTAAGCATGAAATAGAAAATGTTTATCAAAAAATTAGTTCATAATTTGTCTTAATTTGAGAGCTGTCATCTAGTTTAACTACTAAAACTAATATTATAATTAATTTGAGAAAAATTACAATGACAATAGAAAAGTAATGTTAAATGAATTTGGCACCATATTTAGTTTTGAAATAGAAACACATTTCTCTTACGTTTTTAATCCAACGACGTCTCGTTATTGTGCATAAGCCTTTTTAACAATTATTATTAAAGATTTTCGAAATATTTTTTAATAGTCGTTTCAGATTGTTTCCACTTGAGTGGGAGTATGTCAACTTAGTCTTCATTTTTTTTTAAGTTTTAATTATATTTTAACTTTTGAAAAAATGTCTTAATCGGGTCTCTTATAAAATTAATAATCGCGTTAAAAGCATGTCATGTATCAATATGTAGTTTTTTTAAATTTTAATTCTTTTTTGTTGCAAAAATTTTGTGTTGTTACGTATCAAGTTCGTGGTGTGACATGTGGCTCTGTCATTGTCACGTGAAAGGACAATATCACGTGTCAGTGTCATGGTTAAGCGTCTTGATTTCAATTTAATTCTTATATATATATATATATATATATATATATATATATATATATTATTCAATTTACTCTATTTATGTCTATTTGATTCAATTTTGTCTCATTTTTTTTTCAAAATAAAACAATATTATATCTCTCTAATTTGAAACCAAATTTATTATTTGTATAAATATTATACTGATATTTTTTATTAAAAATAAATTTTTAACATATTATATTGTGTATATTATTAACTCATGTTTTGTTAATAATTTTTTTTAAAATAGAGCAATATTGTCTCTCTCCTCTAAGACCAAATTTATTATTTGTATAAATGTTATACTCATGTTCTTTATTAAAATTGACTTTTTAACATATTACATTGTTGTATATTATTAACCCATATTTTGTTAATCATTATTTTTACCACTAAATTTTAATATAAATATCAGTACTTAATTTTGTAAAATATTTATACTTAATTAATTTTAATCTTATAAAAAAACATAGATTAAAAAACCATATTTTAATTATTAAAAAGTTGTTGTTAAAACTAAACAATTTAACGATAGTTTAATTGCAATTGTTGTCATAATTTAACAATGGTTCTCTATAGACATGTTTTTATTGGGATTCGAAGCGTGGACCTTTGAAAAAATGGCAAAATCCAAGTGGTGGCTTGGATTTTTTGATGGCTGGAATTGAATCTCTCGTTGTTTAGGAAGGAAAGATCCACTTGTAAAAGACTTTGTGATGCTCAAGTCAATAAGAGAGCTTTAAGGTCTATATGAATAGAAAAATGAATATGAATTGTGATTGTACTCTTGGGAGAAATAACACATGTATTTATATTCTAGGCCCATGAAATCTATTATAAAATAAAAGACAATAAAAACTTTTCACATTTATAATAAATCAGCATGATAATAACAATAATATATTATTTAATCAACTATAGGTGGTTGTCTTTGACCGTTATTTAGTTGGCTTATTGATGCAAGTGTCGTCTTAGGCATTTTGAATTGTCGTCTTTGGCAGGTTTTGTGGTGTTGTTTAAGTAGGCTTTGTGCTGCTATGAAGTAGTCTTTGTATGTGTTATCGTTTTAGGCAAGCTTTGCATGTGTTGTCGTGTTAGGCAGACTGTGTATGTGCTACCGTCTTAGGCAAACATTGTATATGTTATTGTCTTAGGCAGACTTTGTACGTGTTGTCATCTTAGGCAAGCTTTGTATTGTCGTCTTAGAGTGTTTGCTTTGTCTTTTGGAAGAAAATAGAGAGGTGAGTCCAAAGAGAGGTGTGTGATTTTACTAGTATCACCGCCTTAGTAATATGCTTTAACTAGGCGGGCATCGTCAGACTTTCTCCGAATTTGAACTTTTGGAACTTTCTTTCTAAGAAATTGTGCATTGTCACGCTAGGTTGCTCTTGTACTCGGGTATTGGAACCCTGAGCTACTCCATGAGAGATCTCCTTTTTGAAATGATTGTGCTTTACTTGTGTATTGTACCATCATGCAACTCCTTGTTTGCTTGTTTCTTCTCATATTCAACTTTATTCACATATTTCATGTATGAAGTTCAAATCAAGTTAGTTATCCTCCTTGTTTTGTTCTTCGTCAAAGTGTTGCCTTGTGTTGTTCTAGTAACAGGTGACTCCCTTTTCTTGTGAAGAAGGGTGAGGATGATTTGGGTGGAGCTTTGAGCTTTGGGATGTTCACCAATCCAAATGATTTTGTTATTGCTACTAGATATGTCCTGATGTTGCCGTTGCGGAACGTAAGGCAACACATACTGTTGGTGGGATAATATTGTGGTTGGAAGCATGATCCAATGTGGTTCAAATTCTAGCATTCCTTTCTTTGGTGCATCCATGTGGGCGTTGGTGTAAAGCACTTCAGAATCTCTTGTAGCTTTAAGCCACCCCTCCAAGAAAGTAGACATTGTTATGACATAACATCTTTGATTCGAAGCAAAATTATTAAAATAATCTCTTTCAAAGAGATGGAGTGTCACGATAGCACTCCTCAAAGGCATTGCTAAATTTTGATCATAAATATTCATGGTAGCACGAGTAAGATGATTGTTAGTAGTAATGAATTATCTTTACGCAAGGTAATGATAGTATAAACTATGGAGGAAGGATAAATTTTTATTGGGTCTGATGGTGGACACCAAATGTTCTTACTAAGATTCAGAGTACGGACCTTTGCCTTTGGACATGTGATAAGATCCAAGTTGTAGCTTGAATGCTCTTGCTGGCTAGAATCGAATGCGTTGATGTATAGAGGAGGAAGATTCACTTGCAAAAGACTCGTCGACACTCAAGTTAGTAAGCGAGCTTTATGATCTATATGAGTATAGAAGTGAGAATGAATTGTGATTGTACTCCCTAGGGAAATACCACTTTAATTAACAAAATAGCCCGTAATTGTAATTGCAGATACAAAATTTATTTGAGAGTTCATATGAAATGTAAAAAAAAAAACTTAAAACAAGGTTAATTCATAAGTTAAACGTCAAGTGTCGAGGGTATCAAAAAATAAATTGAATTGACACAAGAGTTTGAAAGAAGTGAAATGACGAAGTAAAAAAAGAGGTGTATTTAAACGTGCAAGATCGAGGAGGGAATCGAAAGAAGATGCTATCAAGAGATTGAGAGAAATGTGATTGAAACAAAAAAAAAACATTGAGAAAAGTACAATCGAGACAAAGACTAAAGTTAAATCGAGAGAAAAGTTATTCATAGTAATTGCTCCAGTAACATGGAAAGAATGGGAGCACATGGCACAATGTGAGTAGTTTTAAGACAATTGTTTCATTTATGTAATTTTTATTTGTAGTGTAACTCTTAGAAAAAATAGGGACAAATTAAAATGTAAATAGAGAATTAAAATGTAAAAAAGTGGTGACAAATTATGGATAGAGAATTAAAATGTAAAAAAGTAGCACAAATTATGGATATAATTTAAAACATTATGAGAACCAGTGGCGAAACTTGGACAAAATATTTAGGGGTGCCAAATTAGATTTGTTATATATAATTTTTTTTAGTTAGAAAAAAAAGTTTTTCATTTTTTCTCTTCATTTCCTCTTCTTAAAACAAAGCACACATAATAGTAGAATTCAAAAAAATATGACTATTATTCGCTATTATATCATGCTATTATATCATGATACCAAACCATGAATATCATTTTAGATAAGCTCTTCGTACCTCATCAATTTAATTTAGTGGGTATTGTCAAATTTGACAATGTTTTTCCTGGATCGCGTTCTAATAAATTTTTAAATTCATTATATATAACTCTAGGAACTTTAGAGATTTGTTTTTCTTTGTGTTGAATTCTTGGTTCTCATGAAAAGTTAAACGTATATGCATTTTTTTCATCTTTATCACAAACCTTCTTTTTTAAAAAAATAATCAATTTTTTAACTCTTTATCATAATCTTTCTAATATAAATTTATCACATATCACCTATTTAGAAAAAGATAAAATTTATATTCACAAATCACAATTACCACAATGCAAAAATAACAAAACTCATACCACTTTAATTAAATAAGTATAAATTCAAAACTTAAAAAAAAAATTACCATAGTAAGCAGAAAACACAAAATCCCTAAATTTCATAATTAAGGGTTATAATAATTTGGGAAAAAGTATAATTAGGGTTCATACCAATTTCATAAAAGAATCCCTAAAATCATAATTAGGTTTATACTAATTTGGGATAAACTTAATTTGAAGAAACATACTAAAAGAATCATAAATCTAAAAATCTAACATACATAGATCATAATAAGATACTAAGAGATCATGCGAGAATGTATACTTCAATCTCAATCTATGTGTTTCCTAACTTTTGTTTCCCAATCTATCTCTTTGTATTTATTTCTCCTCACACACTTTCATGATAATTTACACACGATGAAAAAATCCTATAGCCAAAAAAAATTCTAATCTCCTTTATAAATCAATATCTCCATTAAATTTTTTATTTTATCTTTTATTATAATTTTCATAATATAAACTTAATATAAATAATAAATAAATATAATTTAATATATATATATATATATTATATAATAAATTCGAAAAAAAAATTGAGGGAGCCATGGCTCCCCTATGTCATTCAATAGTTCCGCCACTTGAGAACGTCGCAAACATGAAGAAATGACAAATTTAGTGTTGATTGTAGCAATTTGGGTTACCACTTTTATTGATTTCCTCTATAAATTATTATTTTAGTATTAATAATTTATTTTACTACAATTTATATTCTTACGAAAGCTTCATCTCCATTACATTCTTCATTTGTTTTCTTCTTTAATTTTATCTTTTTCTAACCTTCGCTCATCATTTCGTCTTTAAATTCTAAAAAATATGATTGTTAGAAAGAAATAGACGAATTCTTGATTGAAATATATATTAACACAGAATTTAGTTATTTGAAAATATTTATAACATTAATCTTTGAATTGTTAATTAAATACGTGCTCATAGTGGATTCATAAACTCTAAAGCATTCCGATCTAGACTGAAAAATGTTAATTTACTAAACTACTGCAAAAACAATCAGGACAAGTTAAATTGGTTCATTTATCAACCTTTGGATTGCACGAAGAAAAATCCTCCTGAAATCTAATTCAATGTGTGTGAATCGTTATATAAGTTCAACGCTGTTAAAATAAATTAATAAATTAATTAGATGTTGAGTTTTGATAAAGACGAAATGTTGAAATAAAATCAATAATATAGTTAATTGATCTGTGATATTAATACTATTAAGATGTATTTAAATTTAATAGTCGCTCCATAGACAAGTTACAATGTAAAGATATTCGTCTGTAAACTTATTTTTAATAATCGTTTGGTATTATTCTTTTCTTATAAAAACATTTTCAATTAATTTTTTTATACCATTGAATCAAACAAACGATATATTATGGACAAAAGAAAAGATTTAATTTTTATTATAATATTTGTAGGTGCAAATAGGAATATATAATATAAATGCAGTTGAAATTTATAATACATTACATCTTGAAATGATGGTTTTGTCTATAAATAGATTTATTTGAATTTAATTTTAACTTCTGAATACTTTGAAATTATTTACGTTATCATTACAAAAATCAAGAGATGTCAACAAATAAATATATAATTCAATTATGATTTAAAAATGAGACGACAAATTCTGATGTGGCAGTTTAATCGGTATTACTGTATCACAGTATCACTTAAAGTCTTTAACTTTAATATAACATTTAATTAATTAAAAGTTAATTTTAATTATAACATTTCATTATAATCGTTGACTTAAGTAACGGTTGTGATAAATAATACAGCAAAAAATTATTAGTATCTTAGACCATACATATCACTATATTATTTCTCAGTTGAATGATTATAGCTTATTTTAAAATATCACCAGGCATGAGGTACTACGTCACATTTTGGATAAAAAAAATTATAAAAGAAAAGTGAAACATTGCTTATTTTGCATACACTTTCCACCTTTGAAAATAAAATTGCACTCACATCATTTATTTTAGTAACATTATATTAATAATACTATTCCTTTTCAACCACATTAAATATCTTATCGTAAATTTAATTTTTTCTCTTCTTCTTCCTCAAAGTAGATTAACGTCATTTTCATGAATTGTACTTTACGTAAGATATAGAATTCAATATTTGCACTTTTATAACCTTAAGCAACTTTGTTCCAATTAAAAAAAAAAAAACTTTGTTCTCCATTTATGTGTAAAAACAACTTGCATGCCAAAATATTATTATAAAAAATTAAGTTCTCTAAATCAATCTCTCTCTCTCTTTCTCTCTTTATATATATATATATATATATATGTATATATATATATATATATATATATATATATATATATATATCCTACTCATTTGTATTATTTATGTTTTTCAAATTAAAAATAACTATTCTCAGGTTGGTCGAGTGAGTTTGTATTAATTATTTTTACTATCAATGGTCATCCATAATCACATAGAATATAGTACATTATTAACTAATTAAATATTATTGTTAGTATAACTTTTAATTTAATTACTTAAAAATTATAATTTTTTTCATAATGACGATTTATGATTAGACAATGATATATACTATTTTTCACTATTAGTACGTAATATGTGTTTTCAATTATTTATGGCATCGTAAACATGAAAAAAATAAGAAGAAAAGAACATAACTTATAAAGTTGACCCAACGCGGCTTCAAAATTATTTTGTCATGGGCCTTGTTGATTTGTTTATTGGAGAAGAGCATCTGATAAAAAAAACTAAAACTTGCAAAAAGTCCACTTCCACATATTATTAAGAAAAAAAAAAAACTCTCTTAAGTACTATTATTATAAAGTACTTACTAATAATACTTTAAGTACCGTTTTTATAATTTTTCAAAGTGTTGGTAGATTCCACTTGTTATGGTGATATTTATAAATGAGTATATATAATTGTTTAGTCTTTGTTTCATATAATTAATCCACTATATCTGATTGAACAAAAAGAAAATCATCCTCTACACCACGTAGAACATACATGTATATGAGGATGTGCAAGTACACCTCCTGAATTTCCTAAAACTATTACCAGATATTTGAAAAAAAATATTTTGTCCCCCTAGTTTTATATATCCTCCTAGGATTTTAAATTTGTTACTAAAAGTCTCACATCGATTAGAGATAAGGTAATTTCATAGTAAATGGGGTGCAAACTTCACCTTAAAAGTCGATTTTATAAGATTGAGTTAGGTTTAAACTCCACTTCTAACATGATGTTAGAACCATGCTTAAACTCCACTCCTAACCGTCGCTGCTCACAACTACATGTAATTTTAAGCATTTTAATTACGATTTTAATTTTACGTTTGAATTAATGCATTTAAATTGAGGTTTTATTTTTACGTTTGAATTAATGTAGTATTTTAATTTGGTTTTGACTTAATTACAATTGTTATATTCTATATTATTGAATTTTAGACATGATGTGAGAATAACTTTTATTGCTTTCATATTAATAGAAGACTTTGCTAATTGGGTTGATATTAATCGGTAAGGGTTAATGAAAGATACTTTTGTGTATATAAACTAAAATAAGAAATAAGAACTTAATAAATTTTGTTAAAAATGTGAGCAATGTATATGATGTATGAAACTCTAAGTTAAAGCGAGAAATACAATGATGATTTTATGATTGAAATTTGTTCTTACATGAATCCTTGTTTGACTGATACACTTTACAGTAATTGAATTATATTTAGAAAAAGTTTGTTGTTAAAATGTCATTAAATTAGGTTAAAATACCTTTTTGTCTCAATTTTTGTTAAGTTTGGTTAAATAAGTCCTAATTTTAGTTTTATGTTCAAATAGGACCCAATTTTCGTCAATTTTGTTTAATTGAGTCCTTTTTTGCTAACACCGTTTAAATCATCAACAACCATTAACAGTGACTACCACGTGTCATTTCATGATTTTTTTGAATTTTTTTAATTTTAAAAAAAATTAATTTTTTTAAATGTCTGTGTCAACCCAGTCGCGTGTTACGTGTCAAAGTCAATGTTTAATATTTAATTTGGTTCCTATATTTGTTATTTTTGTTCAATTTAGTTCCAATTTTTTTTAATATGAACCAATTTGATCCCTCTCCAAATTGAAATCAAATTTAATTTTTATATTAAAATTCACATTTTTTATTAAATATTTTTATATAATATATTAAAATTCACATCATTATAACTTTGATATAGAAATTAAATTTGGTCAATTTTAAACAAAATTGGGACTAAATTGAACAAAAATAACAAATATAGGGACCAAATGGAATATAGAACATTGACTTTGACATATGACACGCTATTGGGTTGACACATGGACATTTAAAAAAAAAATTACAAAAATTTTAAAAAATTTTAAAAAATCACGAAGTGACACGTGACAGTCATTGTTTATGGTCATTAATGATTTAAACGGTATTAGCAAAAAAGGATCCAATTGAACAAAATTGACGAAAATTGGGACCTATTCGAACACAACCAAAATTAGGACTTATTTGACAAAATTTGACGAAAATTGGGACCAAAAAGTTATTTTAACCTTTAAATTATTTTTAAGTTGGTTGTGTTCATTTAATTGTTTCTTTTACCTGAAATATTTATTATTACAAGTGTGTGACTAATGTTGATGAATAATAATGAAATTTATTTCTAGCATCAATTATCTAACTAGGACATAAATGTAACTCATTACTACAAAATTTAAAATTAAGTGATCCCAAAACTATATCAAAATACACAATTTGGCATACAAATTTGTAAGATTAGTTTTATAGGTGATTAACTTTAAATTTAAAAAAATTAAAAAATAGGCTTAAATACATATTTGGTTCTTATTTTTGCAATGTTTGTTGCTGATGGTTCTCATTTTTTTCAAATGTTCAAAATGGTCATCATTTTTGCAATTTGTGTTTAAAATGGTCCTCATTTTTTAGACCAAATTAAACAAAAATTGCAAAAATGATGACCATTTTAAACATTTAGAAAAAATGAGGATTGTCGGCAACAATTACTGCAAAAATGAGGACCAAATAAGTATTTAAACCTAAAAAATAAGACAGAAATCTAACATCTAAAAGCAGATAGAAAAAGAACACGAGTAAGCATTACCAATTATGCAGTTTGATAAGTTTTAAATGCAGTGTAAAAATTAAGAAATTCTTAATTAGATAAAATTATTTATGAAATTCTCACATTTGATTAACTTTACCTTTTATTTAATATTTTTTTCAATAAAAATTTTTGACTCTTTAAGTGTTCAATTGCATAAGTAATTTATTTACTAGGTAATATAATTTTTTTTACTTCTTTGATCCTTAATTCTTGTTTTATTTGAAAATATGTTGTTTTGCTAAAACAACTTTCATTATCTATCAACATTTCGGCTATTATAATATTTGGAAAGCTTTCTCAGATCTTCAAGATATTTTTCATCTTATCATACACTTAATTATACATTTTTTTCTTTGTTCGATTTTATTCAATTGTGTATCAAATTGTTTATTTTTTTACTTACTCTTTATATTTTTATTTTTTGTTTATTTTTATTATTTCAAATAGGCTTGATTATTGATTTGGTCCTCTAATTTATTAAGTTGGTTCAATTTGGTCTCCTTTTTTTTTCAATTTGGTCCCTTTATTTTTTTTTTGCTTAATTTGGTCCTTGTATTTTTTCAAAAGGTTCAATTTGGTCCTCAATGCTGAGGACGTTAAAATTATTAATGGCGAGGTGAGCTGGAGTGATTAGGTGGCATTTGTGTGAAACGTGGCTTTGTAATATGTTTGTTGATGTGGATTTTTGGTGCAGTTTTTTATTTAGGTTGAAAATGAATAAAAAGGGCTCGAGTAGGTTGAGATTCGAAAACTAAATTTGGGCCAACAATTGGAGATTCCTTCGTTCATTGTTGGAGAAGAAGTTATCGCATTCATTCTTTAGAGTCTTCTTCGTCGAAGGTGAGTTTTCACGGTTAATTCCTTTGTCGGTTTCCAATTGTGCATTTGTGAGTATCATTTTAGTGTTTAATACTATTTAATTGTGTGAGAAAATAAATTGGTGTTATTGCTTTTGCATTTGTTGCGAAGACATGTATTTTATTCCATTTGTCAGTGGATAAGTTTGAATTTGTACTGTGTCAGTACTGCAAAGGTATTGTGTCGATTGTATATGTGGTGGGTGGGTTGTGGTCCTCTTTAAAAGAGACTAAGTTTTAAGTTGTAGTGCTTGTTTTGGGGTGTGTGGTGTAATTTATGTGTTTTTCGTGGGCATTGTTATTTGATAGGGTAAGTGGTTATATTATATAGGTTGGGATGTCTAATGATTTTTTTTGAAGTTGTGTACCACCATGGTGGACACTTTCTAGACAACAGGACCCTCAAATATAGTAATAAGGACCCTCAAATATTTTGGGATATTGGGAAAACTTAAAGAGATGGGTTATAATGTCGTGAATGAGTTATGGTATAATTTTGGTGTTGGTTCTGTGTTGGAGAAAAAGTTGTAGCTCTTGTGTGATGACAACGATGCAATGCACATGGTCAATATTGCGAGAAAAAATTGTTAGGTGCACTTGTTTGTAGTACATATAGTGTTTGAAGCTGAAGTAATAGATAATTTATTGGAATATTACACTATAGGTGATGAACCTATACACAGTGGGACTTTGAAGTGGAGGGTGAGGTGGATGGTCATAGTGGTTGTGGAGATGGGGATCACGTGGATGTTGAGGCTGATGTTGTGGATGAGGATGTTAGGGCTTGTGAGGTTGACATGCAGAAGGAGGTTGATCTTTAGTGTAAGTAAGGGGTGGAGGGAGAAAATAAGGTTAACTTTGACATGAAGGATGATGTTGATAATCATCATAAGGATGGGATGAAGGTCGAGTTTGAGACCGAGGTTGATTTTAGGATAGAGGTTGAGTGTGAGATTGGGGCTAATGATAAGGGAGATGATAACGTTAAGGTTGAGAGTTGGATTAAGTCTGAAGGTCATGATTTAAGTGATAATGATGATGCAACATTGTTGAGAATGTACATGAAGGTGTTGAGGATGTAGAGGAACTAGTTGATGTCAATGTTGATTATGATCAAGATAATATAGTTAACCATAAGTTGTGAGAGGGCAATGTTGAAGTACAACTTCAATTTAGTGAGGGAAGTACAAGTCGAAATACGAAATGCGGGGATGATGAGGTTGAAGGTTTAATATGTCATGAAAGTGGTAACATGAAGATGTATGACATAGGATTATTTGATAACAAGTGACCATTTGAGCAGTGGTGAAGACAATGATCAATCATAGGGTTTAGAAAGCAACAATAACTCAAGGTTTATGACATTTTCAATGCCCAAAAACATGGTTGAATACAAGTGGGAATTTGGAACATATTTCACATATAAGAAAAAGTTTGTAGAAGCCTTAAAGACACATGAAGTGCATTCTAGAAGAAAATTAAAATTACAAAAGAATGATATGTTTTGTGCCAAAAGGAATTGTAATTAGTTTTCATATTGTGGGTATGTCCATGCAACAAAGATATGGTAATTAAGGACAATATATGACAATCATTCATGAACCAGAGAATTCAATGTTAATTTATTAAATGCTAAGTGGTTAAATGGACAATTAAAGAACACAATAAGAGATAATCCAAGTATGAGAATAGTGAACATTCATAACGAAATAATATCACTAAGTCAATGGTGTATAGAGCAAAGATATTGGCCACTAAACAAGTTGAAGCTTTGTTTAAAAGATTAATTTAAAAGAATATATGATTACACCCATGAGATTATTAGATCAAATTCGAGACCTACTACAAATGTAAAATTTGAAACAAATGAAGGGGAAATATTTCTTGATATTTTATATGTATTTAAAAGCATGCAAAGATAGTTTCATCTCTTTTTGTCCTATAATTGGTTTGGATGGGTGTCTTTTGAAAGGGAAATATGGAGGTGAACTATTGACAACTATTGGAAGGGATGATAATGATCAGATGTTGCCAATAGCATGAGTTGTTTTTGAAGTAGAAAATAAAGATACATGGACCTGATTTTTAGGCTTGTTAATTGAGGATCTTCATAGTCCCGATGTGTGGTCCTCAATCACTTTCATGTTAGACCAACAAAATGTATGTATTACAATTTATGTTTTTGTTTTAACCTTAGTGAACATGTACTTATAATTTAATTTTTAATAGGCTTTGTTGCATGCTATACAATTACTCTTGCCTAAGCTGACCATAGATTTTGTATGCGCCACTTATATGCAAACTTTAGGAAGAAATTCCCTAGAAAAAATTTGAAACGTTTAATTTGGAAGGCAACTACAAGCACTTGTCCACAACAATGGGAGAGAGATATGAGGATGATTAAAAAAGTTAATGTTGACGCATTCAAACATCTAATGGCAACACCCTCAACATAACTACATTAAATTGTATTGCTCACTAAATTGTATATAGATTTACCTCATCAATGGTTGGCTAAGCAAAGCAAGCTAGCCATGGTAATTTGAGTCTGTCAAGGTGAGAGTTTGTTTTGCTATCAATATTAGTTGATTGTATTTCAAATTTGTTAATAACTCATGTCACTCAGACCTTGGTCACTTCTAGCCTTGTTGTTTCCAAAAAAATTATGTTTTCTTATCATTATTTTTGACTAGTATATGTCATTGTTAAATGATAATACAAGTATGGTAGAAGAAATTATATGAATATCATAATTTTGGATAATTTATTTCTTTGGTTTTGCTAGTAGTCGTCAAATATAATGGACCCCCTTGAATCCATGTATGGTAATAAATTGTGATAATCAAATTGTTTTGAAATTCGTGAAATTCCCATAAAGGGTTATTTCTCTTGTTGAAGCCTTAAATATTGTTCTTCGTCAATGTCCCTTAGATAGGTATTGGTTAAGATCAAGGTTCAACCCAAAACCTATGTCAAACAAATTAGTGAATAACATCACTGAGACCTATGTGCAAGGGCTAAGCCAATAATCACCATGATGGAAGAAATATGACTTTACATGATGGAAGGTGACCTCATAAGAAGGGTCAATATGTCTTAGATTTCGGAAGAAACGAAAAATTGGATACCAAGGTAGTTTAATTCTCATTATCAGCATTTCTGATTCTTTGTAAGTGTACTACAAAGGTTCTGTTGTCATCAACTTTCTATTTATTATGGCAGGTCGTCAACAAATAAATTTTTTTAGGTTACGCACACATTCAATGGAAAGAACTTTGTTGTGAACATAGATAACAGAGAATGCAATTGAAGGAAATTGAGTATCATTAGGATCCCTTGTTGTCACTCATTGGCTGCAATGAAATTTCTCAATTTTAATGCAGAAGACTTCATCCCTCACTGATTTAAAATTTCAACATATGAACAGACATAATAATCAATCATATACTATACCAGTTGTGACCAACAATAGGATGTTATATAATTTCCTGATGTTTTGCCTCTACTTAAAAGACTTCTACCTAGAAAACCAAAAAAGAAAAGAAGACTTGAAGCTTGAGAGTTGAATAAGAATGAAAAATAGTTAATAAAATGTGGTTTACGAAAAAAAAATGTGGAATATGTAAAGAACTTGTGCACAATAGAAAGACTTGCCCCCAACTGCCTCAATCAAAACCAGCACTACAAGTGAGTCAGGTCAAGCGGGATACCAACAAAATTACCTCAGATAGGTCAAGCAACAAACCAAGCAACGCCACAAACAAGTCACCCACATGGAGCATTTTACCAACAACCACCACAAACAAGTTAGCCACTTGAAGAATCATACGAGGCACCAACACAGACAACTCAAGCAACTGAAGCATCCTAGGCAACACACCCAAATTCCCTTCCTCATCCAGCACGACACAGATCCAACAGAAGGCATGAACTTCAACACAGAAGATGACGTGTTTAGAAGCCATGACTTTAATTATGATTTTTTTGAAGTTACACCCTTTGTGTTTGGGTCTTTCATATGTATTTTGTAGCTTTTTGTTGTTTAGGACTTGTACATCTTTTTTCATCTTTCAAATTTAAACATCTAAAACAATGTTCTCTATAAAGGGATGTCTTTTGTTTTCCTTAATGTTTGCAAAATTTATAGATGTTTTGATTGTGAAATGTTATTTATGTTAATAGTGAAATATTTTACATGATTTTTCCCTTTATCTAATTGTTATTTGTTATTCTGATTTGAAATTTAACCAATTATAATTTCTTTATAAAATATTTGACACTAAAGATATGAGAATATATCTTTTTTATATCGAATATTTGATAATTTTATATTTTCTTTTATGTGATTTTTACTTTTGTATAGAAAAAATAATTAATTGATATTGAAACAATAAGAAAACATGTATGGAAACGGGTATGAAAGTATATCCGTTACCCGATAAAGATGGAAATGAAACAAAAATTTTATACACATTGAGTATGTAAATGAGAATAAATTTTTACTTTGTAAATGGATATGGAATAATGAAACTTATCCCATCTTATTGTTGTCATCCCTACCTATACTTCTATATACTTTAAAATTTTAATTTTATTCTTTAGTTTAATTTTTTTATTTTTAATTTCAGAATGTACCATTTGGACATGTCTAAAATGTATAATTTAGAATACAAGTTTTATATTTCAGATTGTACATTTTGAATTATAAAAAATATATTTTAAATTGTACAATTATATTCCGGAATATACACTTGCAAGAACGAAAACAAAAAACAATCTTTAGTACAACAAGAAAAACGGTTCCTAACGTAATTCCTAACAATGGCAAAAAGTGTTCCGATGGTGGGTCTAAACCAAAAACTAGAGGAGGAGTTGGGGAGAGAGGTGAGGGACTTGTGAAGGAAGAAGAAAATGAAATAAAGAAGATAAGGATAAATAGATCATCTCACAAGCGAGATGCAGGTTGAAATATATGGAGGTGCAGCAAGAAGTTGTCGTCCATGTCATTAAAGAAAAATGGGATTTTTCTACCTGCACTCTCATATTTCCTAATTCCACCCTCATACTTTTTAGAATGAACATTCTATTCCTCATAAAAGTAATTTTCGGATAATGTGTTTTAGAAATCATTCAAAACAACTGAAACATGATTTTCAAAACAGGATTTCCAAAATAAGATATCTGGAACACGTGTAATATTTTCTGGAACGAGATTTTTGGAACCAGAACGTATGTAATACTTTCGGAAAAGAACTTTTCAAAACACATGAAAGGCGTTTCAGAATGACCTTTCTATAATAGAATTATTGTGAGCGTATATTATAGCTTCTGGAACGAGTTCTCTCCTTCTTCCTCTCTGAGTGGAGAATGGAGTTGGTTTTTCATTCCTCTATTAAGAAGCATACTGGGGGAATCATTTCTATGAATAAGAGAAGTTTTTCTCTTTAAAATAACGTAAACAATCTAATGAAAGGTCCTAGAAAACTTTTCACCAAAACAATTCCCTAAGTAATCTACATTAAAATTAATCTCGCTTTAGAAAAGTGTTTTTCCTAAAGAAATATATAATTTGTATCCAAAATTATGTGATCAATACTTAACAATGTAGTGTAATTCAAACAAGTTATTAATACCTACTTTAACAAGTTTTTAATACATAAAAAGCTTACAACATGTAAGATTCTTGCGATTGATAGGATCGTTAGTTGTCAGGTACGAGTGAATTATGAAAATAGTATATAACATTTTTTAATTTTCCTTTTCAATATTATGCTTTTAAATTTGTATAATACCTAATACGCTTGTTTTAATTTTAGAGCATAACCAACGCTTCATCCAACAAATTTCATTATTTACAAAAACAAAAATAAAGAAGAATTACATGAAATCAAATACTTATTAAATATATTTTTTAAATTTGACCCTTACTAGAAACAACTTTCGTTAAACTTTTTATCTTTCAGCATAATTAAATCAACAGCACTATACTGACACTCTTTTAAAATACTTCCATTTGAGACCATTGTCAATATGTAATAAAGTTGTGGTCCAGTTTAAAATCTCAATATGCAAATGTTGCAACTTCACGTAATACCTAGTCAATGTGGAGATTCTTCGTCCAAATAGTGATGGGTTTAGAAAATACTTACAGGAATGAGTTTATTTGTGATCCCTAATTGATCCGGATCGACCTAATTCGAAAGTTGAGTCAAGTCAGCCTAAGACGAAGATTGAGCAAAGTCAGCCTAAGACGAAGATTGAGCAAAGTCGGCCTAAGACGAAGGTAGAGTCAAATCAACCTAGATAAAGTTGAGTTTCCCTAGACTAAAGGTCGAGCCAAGTTCTCCCGGTATGAAGGTTGAGCCGATATGACCCAAATCGTGTCAGCACGGGTCAAAGATCAAGTCGAGTTAGTATGGGTCGGAGGTCAATAAGTCAACCCAGGTTGAAGAATTGAGATGAGTTATCCTAGTATGAGGGTTAAGATAAGTTACCCCACACATAAGAATTGAGACGAGTCGGCCTAGGATGAAGGTGGAGTTGAGTCGGCCTGGACCAAATCAACCTAGGTCGAAGGTCGAGTAGAGTTTACTGGGTATAAAGGTCAAGTCGAGTCGACCTCGGTCGCAGGCCTAGTTGCATGAACCTCGGTTGAAGGTCAAACATAATTGGTTGCGACCGAAAGTCGAATCAAGTCGACCAAGTTTGCCCCATCCGAGGTTTGAGCCAAGTCGGCCTTGGTCGAAGGTTGAGTCAAGTCAGCCTCAGTCAAAGATCGAAGCAAGTCTGTCTGAACCAAAGATCGAGGCAAATCAACGCTAGTCGAAGGTTGAGCTGAGTTGCCCTAGTTGAAGGTCGAGCAAAGTCGGCTTGGGCCGAAGAATCGAGCCATGTTTGCCAAAAATAAAGGTCAAGTTGAGTCCATCAAATCTAGGTCAAAGGTCAAGTCATTATGGGTTGAAGGTCGAGCAGAGTCAACCCTGTCAAAAAATCAAGACGAGTTAGCCCAATGTAAAGGTCAAGTGAGTTGGCTCAGGAAAAAGAATCGAAACAAGTTGGCCCAGGTTCAAAGTCGAGTCGAGTTGGTCCAAACCAAGTTGACCCGGGCAGAATGTGGAGTAAAGTTGACCGGTTATGAAGGTTGAATTGAGTTGACCCTTTCCAACAGCCTAGCATGGACCTCGGTCAAAGGTTAAGCCTAGTCGGTCGCAACAAGTAAGTCTGAACTCAAGGTCATGGCAAGTCAGTCCCGACCGAAGCTCGAGATGAGTCAATCCTAGCTAAAGGTCTAGATGAGTTGACCTAGGTTGAAGGTAGAAACGAGTGGACCCGGGCCGAGATTTTAGCCAGAGTTTTCTCAAGCCTAAAGTCAAGTTGAGTTGGCAATAACCAATGTGGAGCCAAGGTAACCCAAGCCCTAGTGGAGCCTGGTCGGCTTAGGCCCAGGTCAAGTCAAATGGATTATTGTAGGGAAAAACACATCATCTATTAAGAACATTACCATCTTTACCCTCCAAGAATCACCATATTAACAAAGAAATAAGATTGACACAAAGAACACAAGAATATAACGTGGAAACTCCAAGTACGGAGAAAAACCACGACCATAGAGAACAATTACTATGTTCAAATTTGTACAACACATAGAAAACACTCTCAAAACTTTGACCCCAAGTACACATATATCCTCCAGAGCAAGAATTTAGCTACACCTCACAACACTTTATTACAAAAGAATTAGAAATCTTGGACTTAGAGCCCATTATATAGTCACCAATACTCACCCCCTAGGTTATCCTAGACAATGTGAGACTTTTTGAGATGTGTTATTTTCATCAACCCAACATTCTCCACCCTGATTAAAATAAACACATCTTCATTGCCTATACCAACAATCATATTCCACCATTAAGAGTATCACTTGGAATCAAATCGTCCCGAGAATTTCCACTTGAATTTAAACAATCCGAATAATTTTCACTTGGAATCAAACAATCCCAAGAATTTCCACTTGGAATCAAACCATCCCCAAAATTTCCACTTTGAATTAAGTCATCCTAAGAATTTCCATGCACCCTGCATTAATGCTAACCAATGTTCATGTATAATCACCACACACCTTGCACAAATATTAGCCAATGTCCGTGCATAAACATCATACACCCTTTTTCAGAACAATGTTGCAACCCATGATACAAAACCACCGAACCTTGCACAAAGCCATAGATTGAACATTCGCACTTTGCAGCCATCGTGCCATTTGACTCCATTGTCGGAGACACAACACCCATCGACGTAACACCTGTTGACATAGCACCACCATTGACTCTCATCGAAGCAGATTTGTAAATCGCAGAGTACTTCCTTCATGCACATGTCGCAAATTGTAACTCACACAAATCATATCTCCATCGTACATCAATCACCGGGCCATGCATGCACCAACTGCGACCTCCTCCGCAGATCTAGGAGCATCTCACCATACGCGAACTCCGTTGTAGATCCAATAGGACTCATAGCCCATGCACCTCCACGAACCCAGCTACATATTCACCGCGTCAACACAACATTGACAATGATCCTTCCATCAAATTTCTCATTGCAACTTCAACAAGCATACTGAGAAAAAATCCTACCGAACCATAGCTCTATACCACTTGTTGAAAAAAATGAATCATCAATTAAGAACATTACCGTTTTTTCCCCCGAGAATCACCCTATTAATAGAGAAATAATATTAAACAAAGAACATGAGAATATAACTAGAAACTCCAAATATGGAGAAAAACCTCGACCATAGAGAATAATCACTATGTGCAATTTTTTACAACACATCCAAAACAAGAATTTAGCTACACCTCACAACATTCTATTACAATAGAATAAGAAAAATCAAACACTAGCTCAAAGTGTCTTTGACTTGGGACAAGGAACATCATAGACTTAGAGCCCATTATATAATCACTAATACCCACCCCCTAAGTTATTCTAAACAATATGGGACTTTTCAAGACATGTTTTCATCAGCCCAACAATTATAGTCCAGGTTGACTCAGGTAAGCTTTGGGTTTGGCAAAGTGAATCAAACCCAAGTCAAGCAAAATGAAGTAGACCCAGATCAACATGAGTCTGCCTAGACCTAGGTCGAACCGAGTCAGCCCGATCCATGTCTGATTGATCTAATAACCAGGTATTTTAGTTCGATTTTATTGTATTTAATCTAATTAATAAAGTAGATACAGTCTAGTACTAATCCAATTTAAATTGAATTGAAAAAAATTCAAATTCTGATCTAATTAAAATGGATTTGAATTATAGATCCATTCTATTTTATTGGATTTATACTAAATCTTATTGGATTTAAACTAAATCTAGATTGAATTTTGAAAAATTCCCATGACCATCCTTAATTTCCCTAATCAAATTATTGAACCACTCAAAGATTGTTGTCGTATACTAGATGGGAATCTTGTTCTGTTTGTCTATATTTCGTATATATTCTGATTTGCGAAATGTCTCATGTAAACTATGGCTGCATTAGTATGTCAAGCTTAATTACCTTCTGTGGATTTTATATGATCTGATATATGACACTTTTAATTCTTCCTAATTTTTTTTTTAAAATTTACTGGGGAAGAAGAAAATTCACTCAAGAACATCTTTTTATAGAGAATATTTAACTGAATTCAAAATATAGATCAATGTATTAAGAGTTCAACATATATATAAGAAAGAAATATCATGCATGCATATCCCGATAAGGGATGGCCTGAACTCATAATTTACCACACCACACCACACCAGCAATACTACTTACTGATCAAGCTTCTTCAATATTCAGACTCTCACTCTTTCTTCGTGTAATTATTCTTTCGAACAGTAGTTGTAGTTCTGAGCTTCTTCCTAGCGCGCTGAATAAAGTCAGAAAAATGGCTTTCATTTTTGTGGCTACCATGCTGAGGCTCATGATCTGGTGCAGCCGCATGGTTGTTCTGACCCCAACCAATGTTCGTCATGCTTCTCATCATTTTCTCCCTCGTTTGTTGAATGAAATCTTTGAAATGGTCATTGATGTCAATTTTCTTACCATGTGGTGATTCTGAGAGCACCCCATGACCCTGTTGTTTATACCCTTGCATGGGAACACGCTGTGCATGAGGCTCACCTTTTATAGCAACTTTGTTTGCTCTTTCTGCACCTTTTGCTGCACTTGAGACTGCTGAGTGATCAAGCTTTATTGGAACTGCTCCTGATCCTGATCCTGGTCCTTGTCTGTGAGCCTTATGATTCGAGTGTGGTTTGTTTTGGATAGGAATGTTAGTGATGGAAGAAGGTGTTTTTGGATGTTTGGTGAGTGGTTTAGGTTCTTGATTGAAGCTTGTGATGCGTTGAACGGTTCGAACAGCAAGGTTGCTTGCAAGTGCTTGACGGATTTTGTTGCACACAGAAGAGTTTGAGCCATTGTTTTTGTCCATAGTGTGATTACTTAATCGGGTTAAGCTCAGAATATTGTGGGGTGTTGTGTGAGGATATATATTTGTGTTAATGGTTATCTTGAGTGTGGAAAGGAAAAATGAAAAGACAATGATATTTGAAAAATAAAGACAAACATCTTCTTTTGAAATGTGATCCTTTGAGAGAACCAATTGTTGTTGAAGAAACCATTAGGATAAGATTCGTAACAGCTAATGAGGTTGCTTTTTCTTAGTTTCCATGGCAGGGATCAATTCCCACCACTTTCTTCTCACCTTAACAATTATTTTATTATATATGTATCCACCTTGAGCTGAAACAAACTAGTAAAACCAACACACCATGCTATGTTCTTATTGGCATATTTGACAGCTTAGTACAGGGAAAAAAGAAGGGAGAAAATTGAAATTTGATAACTGACATAAGGACTTTCAAAGGAGCATAGGATTCAGTTGTCTCCAAGTAGAAGAATGGAGAAATAATCAAAACCAAGTTGCAACAAAGAATCATGTTAGTTTCCTTGTCAGAAAACGTGATTCTACTGGTCCCTGTGATATGTGAAGATTAACAATAGTGGCTTTTTGGTGAAAAATGACGTCTAATCATCAGATTAAACCCAGTGTTTGTTTGTGTAACGCAACACCAAAAAAGAAAGGAAAAGTATGCATGACATTGAAATAGAAAAATCTACAACATGGTACTATTAGAATATATATAAATTATTGTTTCTTGAACAAGTAGAATCCTATTCCGATTTATAAAAGGAATCTGAAGAAATCACGTGGAAATTCTTTAATAGTTTGTCTCTCAGGTTCTTGTTCATCATTTTAAGTTTTCTGAATATAGTGCTTAAAGATTAGGCTGCGCCTACAAACTTTACATGCATACTGTAATGGATCAATTCTTTGCATGAACACTAGTCCATGTCCATCCAAACCAACTAATAAAATTGAAATTTAACATGGCAATCAAATAACTTCAACAGCTTTTTTTATGTTGTTTAATGTTTGCTAAATTTGTTTACAGACTCAACATTTAAAGTTAGTTCATGTTTGGATCAAAATTTACTAAAAGACATTATTTTAGTCATGTCCTCAGTGATGACTATCACATTTCCAGCAGTGCAATCTCATCAGAGAAATATGTTAATATATCAATACATCAGGATATGAAAACAATAAATTGTTTCCAATTTTATATATAAGATGGATAAATAAACAAAATCAAACAGTGAATTGTATAAACTCGCTATAGTAAAACTTGTGATAAAGAGTTTGGGTAGAAGAACATTTTAGGTTAAAATTTTGTTGTCATGATTGTAGAAAAAAATAAATAAAGTGATTCCGATTTTGCTTTTTTAATTTTACACGATTTGTGGCCTCTAGACAGATTCTGTAACACATACCTGGTAGCTCTGATAACAATCCCACGGTTTGGAAAGGAATTTCTTGTCAAGCCATTCAAGAAATAAAGAAAGCCACTCATTATTAGAGTTTCTGAAGCAAAGAACCAAAAATTATTGACCTAAAATATAGTTTTACTCCTTTATTCTCATCGCAAAAAACTTTCTAGTTCTCCACTCACAAAAAAAAGATTCCCCTTTTTACCGTTCTTTCTTTTCATCACTGATGAACGAAGATTGAGGATATATTCCAAATTTCCGACCCCTGTTCACAGTATTGCGATCAATTTAGTTCAAATAAACACGCAAAAGAACCCTTTTTTTCTCTTTTTTATTCCGACACTAAAGTGACGTAGTGATCAATGTACGTCATATTACGTTAAACAATGGTTATGAAAAATATGTAGAAACTAAAATTAGTTTCCGTTCTGGAACACTCTAACATTCATTGTTTATTGATTAAAATTTGTTTAAAATTACAAAAAACTTAAATGATGTTCATTAGTCTCACCAAAATTAGTAATTTCCAACTAATTTCAACTAGTAATAGAATTTATTAAAAAATGGATGAGAATGCATGTCATTGCCAATGATGAAATAGTGATTACAAAGACAACTATCCAGTACCAACTTCATACGCAAGTTAAGAACTCGAGTATACAATGAGCCCCTGGTATGATTAACAAATTGTTTTCACACTCTACTTCTGAAGAGAAACATTCAGCAAAAGTTAGAATACATCCTATGAGAAAATAAAGTTCTACAACAGACTGAAGTAACATAACTTGTTCAGATAACTATTTACAAGTTTTTTATGCTAAATCCATGTAGATATTTCCGTAAAGGCCGTTGGTTTCATAATTGCTCACAGACAAAAGTCTGTAAAAAATATAGACGATGAAATGGTGCTAAAACTTATAATCAACGGTGACCAAATTTGTTGCCCTTGGATTCTTAAGGCACAATTCCTCATCATCCATGTGAACTTTTTCAGTTGGGTTTCCATGTATAGTGATAATCAATGACGGAAAGTCTTGACAACCTTCTCTATCTGGCGCCGGCAAAGAGGGCAATTGGTTAAGTGTGATGAACAAGCTGTACAGCAACACATATGGCCACACCTGATAACATAACATATAACTTAGGGGCTTTTCAATAGTGTGTGGAATTAAATAAATAACTCTGCTTTTGAACATCTCAGTTTGAATGATTGTAGCAGGCATATACATATGGTGTGTATACAGTGTATAAAATCAAGTCACCTGAGCATAGAAGAGGATAGTTTGGGATTGAGGTGGGTTAATATAATACAAATAATATCAAAACTTCCACACAGAACACTCACTACTAAAAATTCTCATATTCTCATATTACATGGGATTTCTCTTGCAAATTTGTTAAAAAAATTTGCAAGAAAAGACTTTTTTCTACCATTTTGTCTAAAAATTTTAATTCACAGGTAATTTCTTTGTGGATAACTATTTCCTACAAAATTATAAAATTTGCAAGTATTTCCTATAAAATTTGTTGCAAAAAGTGTTTTATACAAAAAATTTTGCAAAAAAATTTGTAGCAATTTTTTGCAAATTTTTTTTCACAACAAAATTTGTAAGTATTTCCTACAAAAAAAAATTTAAAACAAAATTAACAGGAAATATGAGTTTTTTTAGTAGTGACTGGGAAGAGGTTAACTCAAGGGAAACGTTTTCTGCAATGTTACATTTTTTATTTTGCCAGTAAAAACTGGACTAAATTTAATACTCAAACATAGTTAACAATAATATTTTTGGCCACCAAACATTGTTTTGAATCATTTAGGATGAATAAGATTTTTTTCTTCATATTTACCATATTTAATAAAGATAAGTAAGAAATGGCTTGATCATTTATATTGATTGAAAAAAAAATGAAACTCTGGAAGTTTGCTTGTAATTCTCAGTGGTACTGCTTTTATAATAGCCAGTTTTCATGTGAAGAAAAACATATAACCGTCTAAAATTGACTGCAGAATATTTTATGTCAACCAGGAAAGAGGATGAGATTGATAGCTTACGGAACAAAAACAGCATTGTATTCCTGTTCAAGGCATATTACACACAAATCCGGCATTAAGCGATCCCTTTTAGCAACATCTGATAAGCTGTCCGCTTTTTCAACTGAGAAAAAACCAAAAAGTTATGGTAAATACTGAAATAGGCGATGCAAACAGAGTATAATTGAGCCTTAAAATTTACCATCATTATTTGATCCTGACTTCTTCGCAGCAGCGGCAGCAAGAACCCTGGTTAAAATTGTCAAGGCCAATTGAAAATAAGACATGTGCATTGAACAGTGGCAATACTTCCCATTAAAGCTGAGAGGTGAACTCTTAATAATTAAAACAACGTTGTATAACTCTTTTCCTAATTAAACGCTTTCAATGGCATTTGGTTTATAAAACTAATGAGAAGAATCACTAGTGATGTGTACCTTCTTTGTAGTTCGCTGCGGCGCCGTCTTTCCAATATGTACCCAATAGCATGCTTAGCTATCAGATAAGCACCAAACACTGTCAAGCCCATAGAGGCATACTTATACCACCTAATAAGAAAATTTAGTCAATAAAAAAATCTGGTACACCAAAACTCTCAATAGGCATCCAGACATTTGTGAAGTAACCTTGCCCATTTTCCCAGATTTGCAATTAGTTGATCAATTGTTTTGGGAGAGACATAAAATGGTCCTTTGTGAGGTCGCTGAATTCGAATGGACCCAACATCATCTTTAGCAGCCTGATGATAAAGTTAAAAATTAAATTAAAAGAAATAAAAAACAGTAAAGGATTAGTATCTGATAGGCACAAAAATGAACTAGACTTGATACATTGAAAATAGAAAGGGGTTTTCTTTCTCTCATATATGCTGTAATGTGTTTGATTTGATGAGAAACAACAATGCCTGTGATCTGAATTAGAAAAATTTTAAAGTAGAGTTCATTGGACTTCAAATGTATCACATAATCAACTAGAAGTTTTTCCAATCTAAAATTTGTGCATTCAAGTCACTAGGATTCAGGAATCACTGAAACACGTGTTTAGTGAAATGATTGTTTCAGCAAGTAGCAGGGCAAGTATTACTCCTGCTATATCTTTTACCATTACACATATAATCTGCACTGCTAATACCGATTATAATGAAATGCCACTCTTGACTCTTGAGAAATTAAGTAGCTATGTTCTTGAAATTAATTATATTACCTCACCAACAACAGTCAAGGAAGTTCCAATAGGAAGTACCCTTTCAATTCTCTTGACTCCAAGCATCTAAAAGCACGATGTCAATTTTGTCAGTTTACAAAATAAGCAACTCAATTCTTCAATTTATCTTTTATTTTTGGAGGGACCAGCGGAAAGGATTGGATGGATGAAAAGACTCCCACCTTGAGACCTTGGAGATAATCCAATGTTCCACGTACAAGTGACCGACCTGACTCTTCAAATGCCTCACTTCCAACAGGTAATGCAAAACCAGTGGCACCCCGAGCTCCAACCACATGCACACGATCACTCCCATCATCCTAATATACAATGACAGAGGCACTGTAATCCTAAATGTTTACTTTAAGTGCATTTGGTTTTCATTCAGATATTATATATATATATATATATATATATATATATATATATATATATATATATATAT
>Ga0214542_1004688_pt1 | contig 26824 bp, 17 predicted proteins | sample CNSS1metaG_FD_160096 | JGI IMG/M metagenome (GOLD analysis project Ga0214542, IMG submission 160096) | Root nodule microbial communities from cowpea collected in UCLA plant growth center, Los Angeles, California, USA - CNSS1 | ecosystem: Host-associated > Plants > Roots > Nodule | place: USA...
GATTTTCTTCTTTAACAACCAAACAAGTTATATCACTAGATGATGCATTATCAAGATCAATCAAGTAAATGTTATTGTGTCTCATACCTTTCAAGGTTACTTCTTTGGAGTCCTTTTGATGAATAGTGCAGTAGTCACTCTCAAATATTACTTTGAGTCCTTTATCGCATAATTGGCTTATACTGAGAAGATTGTGTTTTAGTCCTTCCACATACAATACATCTTTGATCTCCAAAGTATTTCCTCCACCTACATCACTCGTTCCAAGTATTTTTCCCTTGTTGTTATCCCCATAAGTGACAAAGTCCTTCCACATACAATACATCTTTGATCTCCAAAGTATTTCCTCCACCTACATCACTCGTTCCAAGTATTTTTCCCTTGTTGTTATCCCCATAAGTGACAAATCCTTGTTCCTTTCTTTTAAAGTTCTTAAACTTCTTTTTGTCTCCAGTCATGTGTCTTGAACAACCATTGTCAAGATACCACATTGATCTTCTGGATTTAGAAGTCATCTCACTGTCAGAATCACCGTGATTAGCCATCAAACATAGATTTGCTTCTTCATTTTCAGAATCGCTAGAATTTGATGAGCTTGAGGCATTATCTTCCCATGTTATGTATGCCTTCTTTTTAAAGAATTTTCTGCCCTTCTTTTCTTCACTTATCTTTGAATTTAGGCAATCAGCCTTGTGAGGTGTCCAGATTCTCCACATCCGTAGCATTTGAAATTTGAGGATGATCCTTGATTATCCTTCTTGTTGTTTTTGAATTGATTTTTACCTTTGGCCTTCATGAATTTTGTAAACTTCTTAATCATAAGACTAAGATTTTCATCGTCATTTGAATCTTCTTCTTCCTTTTGCTTTTTGCCTTTAACCACTTCAGTTTTGAAGGCTATGTTTTTCTTTCTTCCAATATCTTCTTCTTCATTTAGTCTGCCCAGTTAGAGCTCATGTTCTCCCAATTTTCCAAATAGAGCCACCATCGTCATTGTCGCAAGATTTTGTGACTCTGTGATGGTTGTCACCTTCGGCTGCCAAGTCCTGTTCAAGGATTTAAGAATTTTTATATTTAATTCATCAGTGTCAAAAGTTTTACCTAGACTTGTGAAATGATTGACGATATGTGTGAATCGTTTCTGCACATCGTAGATAGTTTCTCCTTGTTGCATCCGAAACATTTTGTATTCTTAGATCAAGGAGTTCTTGCGTGTCCTTTTCACATCGTCTGTTCCTTCATGGGTCACACGCAATATTTCCCACATATCTTGTGCACTGGTGCAGACTGAGATCCTGTAAAACTCATATAGGGTTAAAGCATATGAAATTATATTTCTAGCTTTTACATCATACTGAGCTCGTCTATTTTCGTCTGTTGTCCATTGCGAGAATGGCTTTGGTTCCTGCACATCATTTACAATATTAACCGGAACAAATGGACCATTTACCACAGCATCCCAAATACCTCTATCAACAGATTCCAGAAAAATTTGCATCCTAACTTTCCAGAAAGGATAGTTTTCACCAGTAAATAGAGGAGGTCTATTGATAGACGCACCCTCAGCAAAGGTTTGATTTTGTCCCACCATTTTCGAAAAAATTTGAATAACTATCAAAGCAAGCTCTGATACCAATTATTGGTATCGTGCAGCGAAATGTTTAAGTGTTTGGACAGAAATCAAGAAGGGGGTGAATTGGTTTTAAGTAATAAAATTAATACTTTAAAATTTTTCCAAAATTTATCGATTAAATCAAATATTAATTTCTTTAAACACAATAATAGATGAAATAAAGAGATGGAGAAGAAGATTGAACACAAGTATTTATATTGGTTCGGATCAAAAGACCCTACGTCCAGTTGTTAATCTCTTAAAAACAAGATTAACTAAATCACTAATAAATAACATATTACAATCAGATAGTAAAAGTATAAGGAAAGAAAACACATCTCTTGATCACACAAGAGATGAACACCTTTCTCTGAATCACACAGAGAACCTTGACCTTAGCTTTCCTAGCAACAGCAGTAGCACTCAATCTCCTATAACACCTCTCAGGAAAAGTTATCGCTCTACCCACACTAGGTTTTTCAAAGCTTCTTTTGAGAACACTCAGAGAACTCTCTTGCAATCACAACACTAGCACTCTAGCTTCTCAAAAAGGTAAGTGAAAGTAACTCTGATGTTCCTTAAATAGGGGTTCCAGAAATTAGGTCAAAAAGCTGAACAGTCGCGCCCAACTGACCAGGATAATCAATTATCACTAGTGATAATCGATTATTCTAGTGTGTTTTATGAAAAACAAATTTTTGAACAGATAATCGATTATCAGATGTGATAATCGATTATTCCAGTGCTTTCTTGAAAAAAGTGGTTCAACTCAAGATAATTGATTATCCTAAGTGATAATCGACTATCACTTTGATTTTTCGAGAAATACCAGAATTTTCTTGTACAATATTGATTCTAACAAATCTAATTACACTTTTCAAGATAGCTTTAAACACAACAACACATGTTCTTTATATTGACTTCCAGATGGCTTTCAGGCTTCTTTTATCATCATCAAAATCTTGCTTCAACATTTAGACTTGTATTGCTTTTGCCAACAATGATTGTCGCGTTGAACATTAAATTTTTGTTTTACTTCCGCGGCGGATATTAATGAAGTTGTGACGTTCCAGCTTCTTTTTATATACTTAATTATTTATTTAAGTAATATCTTTTAGGGATGTTAAAGAGTCTTTGGAGCTTGTTCATGAGCTCCCTATTGTAGTAGGAGGGAATGTGTCTCCTCCTAAGGGTTGACTTAAGATCATTCCAATATTCAATTGAAGGTCAATTACTTCTTAGCCTCTCTTGGACTATAGAAGTCCACCAATACATAGCATACCCTTGAAAGCTTAGGGTAGCTAGAGGCACTTTCCTTTCTTCACTAACTTGATGGCAAGAAAAGAGTTGCTCAACCTTCATCTCCCAATCCAAATAAGCTTCAACAACATCCTTGTCTTGAAAGTGAGGCAAGTCTACTTTAACTTCTCTAGGAGTAAGGTCTTTTCTTTGTCTCTTAATGTGGGAAGGTTGTTGATAATATTCTCCTAATCTTAATCCTTCCTCTTCCCCATATATTGAAGCTCCACTTCTAGACCCTTTGCTAGAATTACTCCTACTTTTTAGCTTATTTTGGATTTTCTCATCTCTTTTCTTTAAAGCTTTGATTTGTTCCTCCAAGAGAGCAATTTGGCCATCTCTTTCCAATTGATCTTTACCTTGTAAATTGCCTCTTGTTGTCTCCATAGTTCAAGTGATTTGAGTTGTTGAGAAACATGTTTTAAACTATGAATTGAATCCTCATAATCACTTACACTATGTAGGGAGGGTTGACTAGCCATGATTACTAAAAGCTAACTAAGAAATTCTAAAGAAGTAAATAGCAAACTTCTTGAATTATCTTCCAGGAAAGAGAGGTGAATCACTTGGATTGCTTATTTACCAAGTCTTTCCTTGCCAAAGTAATTTAAAGAATGTTGCACAAAACTTCTAAAATAGAATTAGACACACACTAACAATTAAGCAACAAAAACAAAAAAAATTTGGAGTCTAACTATGCGGCCTACTTTGGTGAGGCTTGATGTTGCAAGACACATTCACCGTCTACAAGCGCTTTTACTATTTAAGAAGGTTCTAATTAAGAGATGAGAGAACACCAAAGGCTCCCCCAAGACACTTAGTTAGTCCAAAGAGATACAAGAAAGAAAACTTGAACAAATACGACTCAAATGAATACAATCACAAATTTGCGCAAAATTTAAAAGTCTTCAAGTGTTTCACTCCACTCTTTTCTTTCTTCTTTTGTCTCACTCAAGTGTTTGTTTTGAATTTTCTCCTTTGTGAACTTCACTTGTAGCTTGGAGTTTCACTTTGGTTTCCATCTCCTAGGATGTACTTCTTTTGCCACTTTCTTTTGATCTTTTCTTTTGATTATTTTTGGCACTTGCTTGTACTCTTTTTGTGCTCTTTTTCTTTCTTTTTTTATAGCTCTTACAGCAGCTAGTTTCCACCACAAATCAGAATCACCACCACACTATGCTTGATCATTTGCATTTTAATAGAAACAAAATAGAAGGAACCTTAAAGGAATCAAAAGAAGAATATGATGAAACTCAAGGAAACACAATGGAAATTAACTCTAAAGAACTTGCCAAGAATTAATTAACAAGTATGAACTCAAATGCGAAAATTAAAAGCACACAAAGCACACTAGAAACGAAAATGAAACTTAGGTGATTAAGCAAGCACAAGGAAAATTCCCACTAGACATTAAGATAACAAAGGTTATCTAGATGTGAAGGTTCATTTCCAGGGCTCCAAGGGAGAAGAGAAGGTGTATTTATGAACCAAAAATAGCAGCAAAATAGTAGCAATACAGCAACAAAACAACAGCAGAATGGAAAGCTAAATAAAGGAATTTAAGACATAATTGAACTACACATTACTCTAGACAAAACATATGGATGAGAAAATTAAAATGACTCAAATAGATGAAATAGAAAATGAACAAGACTCAAACAAAAATGTAAAAGGCACACAAATTCACCATGGTTGAGCTCTTAGGCACAATAGCCGAATGGTTCCAAAGGAACAATGATAAGAACCATATAACCAATGAGGTGAAAAGAAGAAAAACAACAAGACAACCAAAGGAAGTAATGATAAGTCCATCTTCAAGAGTAAGGAAGCCAAGGAGAAGCCATGCAGAATTGATGAGGCTTCCATGGAGAAGGATAAAGGTGTGGAAGCTAGCAGATGAGAGGAGAAGTGATGCGGCAATGGTGTTTAGAGAAGCTCTAAAGTGAGGTTAGGCCAACACTCAAGGAAGGGGGCTAGAGGAATTCAAGAAGGAGAACTCTAGCCTAAGTTGACTCACAAAAAGAGAGGAGTATGGAGTCATCTCAACAGAGTTTCTCTACTATATTCATGAATGAAAATACAAGGTCTCCTAAGCTCTCTATTTATAGTAGAAAAAGATAGCCAAGTGGTCTAGAAAAATGGATCTAGAATGTGGTATTTGGAGCCAAAAAGATAGCATGAGGCAAGTGTGACTTGCCACCTAAGCAAGTCACAAGGAACTTGCTTCTAGGCGCATAAGAGAAGCTTGGTGACCAAGCTTTGAGCAAGAAGGATCTAGATCCTCTTGAAATGCGTTCTCCCTCTTGTTGGGCCAATTTCAAGCCCAACTCTTCTTTGGTCCAATTTCAAGCCCAACTCTTCTTTGGTCCAATTCTCTTTGAGGCCCAAAAACCCTCCAAGGCCCAATACATGACCCAAACAAAACCCTATTCTACAAAGCCCAAAATACAAGGCCCAAAAATAAACCCTATTCTAATATTTACAAACAAAGAGTCTTAGGCTAGGTCTTCACATCTTTCTTGGCCCATGTGAAGTTCATCTTGGGCCTTGTATGTGCATTGGAGGCCCATTCCTCTTGTATCCTCCTAGCCATGGCCCTTGGTGTAGGTCCCTTGGTTAGAGGCATCTCATCATAATTGGATTATGAGAAGATGTGGTTAAATTAGGATTTCAAGGGAAATTCTAAAAGGAAGGTTTTAGTGAATGTAAGGACATAAGGACTTAGTTTTGGAGGTATCCTCACGCTCCAATAACCATTAAGACTCATGTAGAGTATAATGGATTATGTCGGGAGGAGTAGCAGGAGGTCCTAATCTATGAACCCGATCAGTCATAGACGTGAAGGGGACTTACCCTGGGAGTGGTTGGGTGATAACCCCTTGTGCCCAAACTCTACAGAGTTTGGGAACCGTCACAGGTATAAGCCACCAAGAGCTCCAATGTCTCTTACATAATCCGGATATTGAGTCTAGAGTCATGTATATGTGATGTGGTTGTGGTGGCTTGAATAATTCTGATAAATGTGATAAGCCCTTGATTGATGTCTATTTAATGAGTTGTATGATTTCTCTTAATTAAGTTAGCTTACCCTTTTTGCATATGTTTGTTCTTTTTGTGTCTTTTCTCTTTTGCAATGATCGCCTACAATTGGTGTGAGTAGATAAAAGTGCAGGTGAAGACACACCCCTCCTGGATAGGAGTTGATTTATGGCATAAGCGATTCCAGCAGTAGTATTTACTCCATGTTTTGCTTAGACGTCGGGTGTTTTGTAACCCTTTCTTAGTGTAGGCTGTGATTATAGATAGTGCATGTATGGTTATTTCTGGATGACTGTATTGATACTTTATATCAGCCTATTCCTATCATCTACTTTGAATTATCATAATATAATGTTTTGTTTGGTAGTTTAAAAACTATTAAAACAGGATGTTACACCCTGTGGGGATGGGGATGGGTTAAAACTTTTGATACCCGTTGGGTTTGGGGATGGGGATGAGAATGAATTATTTTTACAGGGATGGATATGGGATAGTGAAACCCGTCCCTGCCCCACCCCGTTGCCATCCCCAGTAACAACGTTAAATGAGGTGCCACATGTTAGTTCCTGGACTTTTTGAATTTTTTGAATTTTTAAAAAAATTAAAAATTTGCCATGTGTCAAGCTAACATCGTGCCATGTGGCAGTGACAGTGTCACGTGTCACTATTAAGCCAGGTGTCATTTTCCTATTCTCAATTTAGTCTCAGTATTTAAATTTTTGTCTCAATTTAGTCCTAATTTTTGTAAAAATTGAGAAATTTTGTTCCTCTCCAAATTTAAACCAAATTTAATCTCTATGTAAATGTACACAAATATTTCTACCAAAACTAATATTTCGAATAAATATTTTTAACAAGATTAAGTTTATTTAAATTTATATTTTATATTAAACTTTATTTAAAATTGTTTTAAAGTTGTTAATAGAAAATAATGCTAATAACAAAAAAAAATCATAAATTATATTGATATTTTATCACATCATACTTTAATATTGTTTTTTATTTGAATTTATATTTTAAATAATTGCATATTTTTAAAATGTGTAAAATTCAATAATTTCTATACAAATATTTTAGTTGGTGTAAAAATAACAATTATATAATTTAAAAAAATTAACTAGTTTATGTAACAATAAAAAACAAATAAATTTAAAATTTGAAAACAATTTTAAGTAAAATTGAATGTGAAACAAATTTAAATAAACTTAGTTTTGTTAAAAATATATAATAAAAATATCCATTTGAATAAAAAAAATCAAATTTAATAAAAGTATTTGTATAACATTTATATAAAAGTTATTTTTTGTCTCAATTTGGAAGAGGACGAAATTGCACAATTTTTACAAAAAATGGAATTAAATTGAGACAAAAATTAAAATACAAGGACATATTGAAAAGATGACACCTGACATAATAGTACACGTGGCACTATCACTGCTAGGTAGCACGATGTTAGTTTGACACGTGGAAATTTTTTTTTAAATTTTAAAAAGATAAAAAAAATTAAAAAAATTCAGAAACTGACACATGACATCTCATTTAATGCCGTTACTATACCACTAATAGAAAGAACTTGATTACATCAAATTCCAAAATATAAATTAAATTGAGATAAAAAAATAGAAAGACTAAATTAATATTTTACTGTGAAAATCGAAACCAAACATATAATTTAACCTTTATTTTTATCCTTTATTTTTGTAATTTTTATATATGTAATATGTAATTCAGTCACTCAGGTAAACTCCCCAGCAAGTTAAGACCCCTTTATAATTTTTAATTTTTTTAAAAAATTTGAAAAAAATTCAAAAAATAAAAAAAAATTTAAAAAAATTCAAAAAATTCAGGAACATTATTATTATACAACATATAAAAAGACTTGATTGTATCAAATTTTTTAAAATATAAATTAAATTGATATAAAAAATTAGAATGACTAAATTAATATTTTAAAGTGAAAATCGAAACCAAACATATAACTTAATATTTATTTTTATCCTTTATTTTTATAATTTTTATATATGTAATATGTAATTCAGTCACCAAGGTAAACTCCCGAACAAGTTAAGACCCCTTTATATTCGTTGGTTCGTTCCTCTGGGGTGCGCAGCACTGAGAATCACAGAAGAACGAAAAAGAAAAGCCAGAGCTTGAAAAAGATGAGTAGCATCGGAACCGGTTACGATCTATCGGTCACCACGTTCTCCCCTGATGGCCGCGTTTTCCAGATCGAGTACGCTGCCAAAGCCGTCGACAACAGCGGGTACCTTTTCTTTCTTCAGTTCATGCTTTTCAAATTAAAACAAGTTATGTTAATAGTTATGATTCTGGTTTTATAATTGTGTCTTTGCTGCTGATCTTAGATTTGAAACTTTGTTTCAGAACTGTTATTGGGATCAAATGCAAAGACGGAGTTGTGTTGGTAGGTTTTTCTTAAAATTTCTGCTACATTTAGGGTTTTTATAGTTATTTATTTTTTAATCTTTTCTTGATTTGAACTTTTGGGTTTAGGGTGTAGAGAAGCTTATTCCGTCGAAAATGATGCTTCCGGGTTCAAACAGAAGAATACACTCGGTTCATCGTCACTCTGGGATGGTAATTTGTCTATGACCACTTGCCTGGTATTTTACTTTATTTGTTGCTTGATTCTTCTGATTTTTGTTTTTATTTTATGATAACCACAAAGACATTTGCTTAAGAGAGTCGTGGTTTGACTTGTATTTGTTTGCAAGCTTGAGAGTGACTCTTGAAATGCTACTGATGAAGTCGTGAGCTGGGGCTTTTAAAAATGTTCTGTGATGCAATTGCATCTGCAATGTCAAGGATTTTTTTTGTGGTCTCTGGGGTTGCATCAGCTTCATTTGTCTACGGTTTTCTGCAATATCAAGTTCATAGTAAAACCTTAGCTGCAGCTTTGACCGCTAATTTAAAACTTTGGTTTTTGTGATGAAGGTTAAGAGTGAAAGAAAGTGAAGAAGTATGAGCACTGTCATTTTATATATAGTCAGTACCTTAATACCTTAATTGGAAGCACAATTTGTTTTTGGTTTATGGGAATTCTGATGCATTTATTTTATGCCTTGGGGAGCATAGTAAATCATAGATTATTACTAACCAAAAATTAAACAGTAACGATGTTTCAGGAATTTTTCTTATTTGTTTATTGGAGATGGATATTAGAGAAGCCATGAAATCATGATGTTATAGATAAAATACAGTTCAGAACAAATTATTGTGTGCGTATGGTGTCACCTCCTAAAGCAAGCATTATACTGTAATCAAGTTAAAGCATTACTTAAGTAGTCATAGTATGGTGCCACGTGTCACAATCTTTTTATGTGGGCCGTAATCTTCTTCCAATTTTAGGCTGTAGCAGGATTAGCAGCTGATGGCAGGCAAATTGTTGCCCGGGCCAAGTCTGAAGCAACTAACTATGACAGGTTTGCTTCATTCTCTTGCAACATATACATCTGAAGTTGCTTCCTCTCCTCACCCCTTTTATTTATCTAAATGTATGATGAGTACCTATTTTTTTTTTTTATTGCTACTATCATGGACTAATTTGACACCTTGGAAAAGCCTTTTATTTTTTATTTCTAAGTTCGTTTCATTAAGCCATATTTTCCTGAAGGAAAAAAAGTTTTACCTAGAAAATTTCACCAGCTCAGTTCAGATAGACCAATTGAAGCCCGGTATAATATGACTTGTTTTAAATTTTCAAGTTAAACTTAATAAACTCTTGCCCTTTCCCCGACAAAAAAAAAGTGAGCCTGCAACTTCCATGAAAAGTAAGTGGTCTATATATACTGTTTACCATGACTAAGTATCTCTTAACTGTGTGGTTTATATGTTTGTTTTCATCTTTTGAGAGGAAAACTTTTCATTCTAGCTTGTATATCTTTTCAGCGTTTATGGTGAACCAATTCCTGTTAAGGAACTCGCTGACCGTGTGGCTAGTTATGTGCACCTTTGTACTCTATATTGGTGGCTCAGGTTCAATCAGATCACATCTCTTGTAGTGAACTCAAATCTGTATTTTGTTGTATTTGATATTAATAATAGATATGTTATGGTGATGCAGACCTTTTGGATGCGGTGTCATACTTGGAGGTTATGACAGGGATGGGCCCCAGTTGTATATGGTTGAACCTTCCGGTGTTTCCTATGTAAATCTACATATTGTTTTTTGAAACGATAATTGCTCAAGTTATTGCTATTTGTTCTTAGATGTTCCATGTGTGCCATTATTGTATTGATTTGTGTTTTTGGTATTTGTTCCAGAGATATTTTGGTGCTGCAATTGGGAAGGGCAGGCAGGCTGCTAAAACGTAAGTGTATATTTTGTAGTAATTATGTTTTTGTTTTTACTTTCTTTGCTAGGGGCGGTATCTTATGCACTTTTCTTTGCATCCTTAACTTTCTCTTGATATTTATTTTCTAGTAAAATATATTTCATGCTTTCTAGTAACTATTGAGTGATGTGGGATCTTGGTTTGTGAATTATGGCTATAAGCTACTGAAGGTGAAGCAAGAGAGCGTTAGATCTTGTAGAAACATCTCTTACTGAGTGAGTGTATCAAGTTTGTGGGGTAGTTGTCAGAAAACCAAATGATAATGTGTTCATTTTTGCCACTTGTTTTCATTTTGATATATGCTTCTAATTACTTGCAATGAATAGACAAAATCATGGAAGCTTTAGCGTATCACGTTCAAAACGTTCAAATCGATTCTTGGACGATTTGCTTCTCAATGACGTGAAACTTTTAATTAATTTGACGTGAATTTTATTTCTGAAATCAATTACACGTCCAATTGCCGCCAGACCAAACACACTATGTAATTCAGAATCCACTCCAGAATCATTTAGCCTTTTACCCCAATTTGAAATACCTTACTTGCACTCTGTTGTATTCCTTGTGCCATATTGATTTGGACAAGAAAAAGAAATTACTGGATTCTTGACCAAATTTAACGATAACTCTGACCTGGTTATTTGGTTGCCAAACTTGGAACAACAGACTGGACCGCCAGTTCAACGAGGAAACCACTGTACCAGTTCAGTGTTTGGTTTGTTTGAACCAAAGAACGGCCTAGAACTGGTGGACTTGGACAAATGTGACTCAAATGAGATCTTGATATATTAGATGTGTACCCAATATGATATTAAACAGTCTTGTTACTTTCTTGGCAGAGAGATTGAGAAGTTGAAGCTTGCTGATATGACTTGTCGACAAGGGGTTATTGAAGTGGCTAAGATGTAAGTGGAATGGTTATGATTATTGGCTACAGTATCTGTAGTTGCTTTATTTTATATTCTTGAATGTGGACTTTCCTAATTTTTTATTTGAATGCTTTGTTGTTTCTCATTACATACGAACTGTTGCTAATTTTGATCAGAGTATGAATAATAATAATAATTGTGTCAAACAGTATATATGGAGTTCATGATGAGGCAAAGGACAAAGATTTTGAACTAGAAATGAGCTGGGTATGTGATGATTCAAATCGACAACATGTAAAGGTATGTTTGGGTGTGCTTTCAGTTACTTCTATATGCAGGCAATTTGTGTCAGTTTATAACAATGACAAATATGCTTCATTTGGTTGGGGACTAGTTGTAGTTTTTACATTTATTTCTTTTTCTTTATCATCCAGTTTATTCTTTTTTAAGCTATATTTTCTAGCTGATGATAAAAAGAATGAAGAAAAATGTTTTTGAAGGTAAGTTACAGGAAATGGAAATATTGGCCTGTCAAGGTAAGGGGAGAGCATTGAAGAAGTTGCTACCTAGGGCTGGCATTTAAATTATATTTGTTGTAGGAAGTACGAGTTCAGTTTACTGCAAAGACTTCCTGTGCTATTTTGAACTCCCATGGTATTGCATTCAAGGTGGATTTCTTAGGTGTTTAACTATTTGTGTGGGGGTAAAAAGATTACCACAGTATAAAGCATCTTTAGTCCAGCATGGCTGGTATTTAGATACTGTAGCTTAATGTATGTGTGCATGCGCTCCTTTTTACATGATTTTGGTTTGACTCATGACATTTATCCATGGAATGTTTCTGGACCGTCCCTGCTTCATAGCAGAATTTTCTATGGCTCAGGACATGGATTTCTTTTCTGCACTTTTGGTTGCTTATTTTTTGACTTCTGTTTGCAAATTCTTCCTCCCTGTGAAGTGGAGAATGCTAAACCTCTGGGCATCCTTGCCCTTTGGATCCTCTTGGGTGATAACTAAAATATCACTGGACAGTTTTTTTCCTCCAATTGCTTGTCTCTCTTTTGATAAGGAATTCATCTCATCCATAAAATGACCTGAATTTATTTTAACGAGTTCCCTTGGAAATCTTTGCCAACCAGGTCCAACACAGTTGAGTTCTATTACCACGTTGCCTAGGTTTCGATTCCTAGTCATGTAAATGGTGAAAACTTGGGAGAAAGAAAACCCAGTTTAGTGGTCTCTACATCTAGAAAGGAATTAGTGTGTTCACTCATTCTTGCAAAAGAAGCTATCCTTTGAGTTAGAAAGTTGATTATTGTTGTTGTTACTGTTCAGGTCCCAGACGATCTTCTAGAAGAGGCTAAAGCAGCCGCCAAAGCAGCTCTTGAAGAAATGGATGCAGATTAATAGACTAGACATATTTATTCCAAAGTTGTATTACGTAACTTTGTAATTGAGCATTTGGAACATCTATAGGAAATGCAAAGGCTTCACTAGTTGGATTTTGTATGCTTCCTGATGATTTAATGCCCTTGATTTCGTGTTTTTGGATGATTTGAGGTTTGAAGTTCAAAGTGTTGAATTTTATCAATGATTGTAGTTTATGTAGCCAATAATTTCTGATGTCTTTATTCCTTCGTAGGATTAGAACCATCGATTTTAATGCATTTCTTTCGTTAAGATAATTGTCTTTTATGGGTCTCGTTAATTGTTACACTCCAGATGAAACACTCAAGATGAAATTCAAATGAAATGGTGTGTATTTTTATTTTAAGACAATGAGTATTTTATTTATTTTGAGAAAAAGAAGTTAACATAATAAATAGATAATAAATAGAGGAGACTTGATATCTTCTAATAACAAATAAAAAGATCGCGCGGTATAGATAAGAGATTTATAACAGTACAAAATGTTGTGCTGATAGCAATTCCTATGTGGGTAGTACATAGTAACTATTTCTCTCGGATTTTTTATTGGTGGATGCTTACGGATACGATTATTTTGTAAGGTTTGCAAAGCTTGAAACTTGGGTTAATTTATTCATAGGATTTTCTGTGCCGCAAAGTGGGGAATGTTACAACATTTTAGAGGTTGTGAATGTTAAAGAGAAATACATTGTCCATGTACTATTTCTCTTGTAGTTAACCCGTGAGACAATGTCGTTGAAGGTCTCCAATCTTTATTGAAACTTCTTTTCCTGTTCTTTAGTGACAAAGAGGTGGTCAAATATTCTTATTAAAGTTAAAAGAGTACAAAATTATAAAATTATAAAGTTACATGAAAAAAAGTAAGATGATAACCACATTCTTTACTTAATAGTCACGTTACCTAGTTAACAGAAAATCTATGAGTGTGTTTGGATAGAGTAATTTAATAAAGCAATTTTCTTTTTTTGAAGAATTTAGATTTCTTTGTAATGAAAAGTTTTATTTGGATAGAGAAATTAAAAAGTATTTCAAACGCAAGCATTTTTTTGAGAGATTTCAATTAGCTAAATTAGTAGAAATTCAAATACCCTCAAAATAGGTAGAATTTGAAATTCTTCTCACTCAACCTCACATTCTAGATGATACAGACGGACACGATGACTCGGACGTGTCCGACGACCCGAACGTGCCCGATGACCCGGACGGACCCAACGACCCTGACGAACCGGACGGGCCCGACAACCCAAACGAGCCCGATGACCCAAACAGGTCTGACGACCCAAACAGGCCCGACGATCTAGATGGGCTCGATGACCCAGACGAGTCTGACGACCTAGACGAGTCAGACAACCCAGACGAGCCTGACAACATGGACGGGCTTGACGACCCAAAAGAGCCTGACGACCCAGACGGACCCTTCAAAATCATTGGGCCCGACGACCCAGACGAGCACGACGACTCGGACGTGCCCGATGACCCGAAAGTGCGGGACGATGCGGATAGGCCTGACAACCTAGACGGGCCCGATGACCCGAATGGGCCCGTCTAGGTCGTTGGACAGGCCCGATGACACGGACGATCTCAATGATCCAAACGGGCCCGACAACTCGTACGAGCCAGACTATCCGGACGGGCTCGACAGTTTGAAAGGGCTCGTACGAGTTGTCGGGCCCGTTCGAGCCCTGGGCCCGTCTAGGTCATTGGGCCTGTCCGGGTCGTCGGACGTGTCCAAGTCGTCGGGCCCATCTAAGTCGTCAGGCTCGTTCGGATCCTCTGGCCCATCCTAGTCGTTGGACCCGTCCGGGTCTTCGGGCTCGTCTGGGTGTACGGGCTCGTCCGGATCATCAAACTCGTCCGGGTATTCGGACCCGTCCGGGTCTTCAGCCTCATCTGGGTGTACGGGCTCGTCCGGGTCGTCGAACCCGTCTGGGTATTCGGACCCGTCTGAGTATTCGGCCCCGTACGGATTGTCAGGCTTGTCCAGCTCGTCAGGCCCGTCCAGGTCTTTAGTCCGTCCAGGTCGTCGGGCCCGTTCAGGTCGTCGAACCCGTTTGGAGCATTAGGCCAATGATCTAGACTGGTTGGACCGGGCCATATTGACGAACTTAACAGCACAATCATGCAGTATGAGTCATCAGGCCTCTATATCATCGGGTCACCCAGCCTGTTTGGGCTTCCCAGTCGGTCCAACTCGGGTGGGTCATCGGGTCTAACCAATCCAATTGCGTTTTTGGGTCTGCCCGACCCATCTGGGTTGTCGAGCATGTTTCCAAATTTATCATGAACTCAAAACATAATTAAGCGTAACATAAATATTGTTAAAATTAAATTTTATCTCACAATAAATTCAATTTTTTTTCCAAACAAGAAATTGAAATGTAAGGTATTTTAATTTCTTTATCCAAACAAGTTATTTAAAAAATGAATGGAATTTAATTACAAGCCATTCAAATACAAAGCATTTCAATTTCTAAGCATTGTTGAAATGCTCCATCCAAAACACAAGGTAACATTAATTGAATTTTTTTGAATTTTTAAGGATTTAATAAACCACAAAAATTTAATAGAAATTTAATTGAAAACTTCAAAATTTATTAAGGACTTAAAAATTGATTAAGGCTAATTTAAATATTTGACTAGCTTTTATTTTTATAATTATAATATTCTTTCTCAAGTTGAAGTATAAGTCAAATGTTCTTAATTTAGTGTAAATATAATTGATCATGGGTTCTTTTGGTTGTTAATTATTTATTAACTTAATAAAGTTAATAAATTTAGTGGTGATGTTTTCATGTTTTAATTTTTTTCATAAAATGACAATTCATCTTAATATGTTTTTGTGGTGACAAAAAAAGATGGACTTCCTTTAATAAGGAGTTTTAATGATGATGATGACTTATGAAGAAGTATGGTAGACTTAATAACGATGCATGAAAATATTGAAGACTTAAAGAATGCTTGGATTCAAGAGATACATTAAAGACTTAAGGGTTTAGTTGTTTAGGTCTTGTAATATGTGTATGTTATTTAAAATAGTTAAATTAGCAGGTTAAGAGTCAAAAGGAAGAACCCAAGTAGCAGAGCACTTAGAGAATGTTTTATTTTTATAAAACAAACTTATGATAATCGATTATCCTAAGTATTTCTCTATTTTTTCAGAAACTGCTCTGGATAATCGATTATCAGCGCGAAACAATGTTTTTCAGAAACTGTTATGGAATAATCGATTATCACTTATGATAATCGATTATCTATGGTAATTGTAACTTAACTTTTCATATTCTTAGCCTAACTTCTAAATAGGCTTCTATAAATAAAATGGTAGGCTTTCATTTGGACAGACAAAAGTAAGAGAAGTTTGAGTACTTGAGAACTCTCTATGGGAAGGCTTTGGAAAACCTAGTGTGGGTAGAGCGATAACTTTCATCAAGTAGGATTTTGAGTGATTGAGTGCTGGTGCTATTGCTAGGAGAAGCTGGTCATCCTTTGTGTGATTCAAAGGAGGTGTTCATTCCTCGTGCGATTCAAGGAAGGTGTTTCTTCATCTCTTGAGTGATTCAAGAGAGGTGTTTTCTAAACCCTAAACTTTCTTATTTGTGATTGTATTTGTGATTTATTTTAGTGATTGAGTTAATCTCATTTTTTAGAGATTAACAACTAGACGTAGGGTCTTTTGATCCGAACCAGTATAAATATATTGTGCAATTTCTCTTCCCTACTCTTTTTTATTTTATTGTGGTTATTAAAATAAATGAAAGAATTTAAATTGATCTTTGATATTAAAAGGGAAAAAAAATTAAAAGTACAATTTTTATTAAGAACCCAATTCACCCTCCCTCTTGGATTTTGTCCACACGTGAATCATTCCGCTACGCGAATTCTAACAATTGGTATCAAAGCTTGGTTTGATAATTTTTCAAAATTTTTGAAAATGGTTAGGAAAAATCAAACCTATGTAGAGGGTGCGTCTATTGACAAACCTCCACTTTTTACTAGTGAAAATTATCTTTTCTGAAAAGTCAGGATGCAAATCTTTTTTGAGTCTATTGATAAAGGTATTTGGGATGCTATTTTAAATGGTCCTTTTGTTTCTACTATTATTGTTAATAATTTCCAGGAACCTAAGCCCTTTTCGCAATGGACTACGAAAGAAAATAGAAGGGCTCAATATGATGTTAGGGCTAGAAATATAATATCATCTACGCTAATTCTTGATGAGTTTGTACAAGTGCCTAGGAAATGTGAGAGATTTTAAGAGTAACACATGAAGGTACATATGATGTTAAACGAGCAAGGAAAAATTCTCTCATCCAGGAGTTCGAGATGTTTCAAATGCTACAAGGAGAAACAATATATGATGTGCAAAAGCATTTCACTCATATCGTCAATCATCTCTCCGGTTTAAGTAAAAATTTTGACACTAGTGAGCTAAATATAAAAGTTCTTAAAACTTTGAATATGAATTGGCAGCCAAAGGTGACAACCATTACAAAATCACAAAAACCTTGCAACAATGTCCATGGCATCTCTCTTCAGAAAGTTAAGGGAGCACGAGCTTGAACTAGGCAGATTAAACGAAGAAGACCAAGGAAGAAAGAAAAATATTGTCTTTAAGTCTGAGGTTGTCAAAAGCAAAAGCCCCAAAAAAGATGACGACTCTGACGATGGGAACATGAGTCTCATGATAAAAAAGTTCACAAAGTTTATGAAGAGCAAAAACAAAGGACATCATAAAAGGCATAAAAATGAAAACCAAAATTTTGTTTCAAATTTCAATTGCTATGAATGTGGTGAGACAGGTCACGTAAAAGCATACTGCCTAACTGTTAAAAAAGGTAAAGAGAAGAAGGGTAAATAGTTTTTCAAGAAAAATAAATGGGAGGGTAACGATTGAAGTTCTTCTTCAATATCATCCAACTCTAGTGAATTTGATGAGGAAGCAAATCTGTGTTTGATTGATGACCATGACTCTTCTGACAATGAGGTAAGCTCTTGTAGTAATAAGGATGATTATGATTCTTTATATGATGCATTTCAACAACTACTTCATAAGTCCAGTAAATTAGATACTACTCATAAAAAATTAAAACCTGATTTTAAGGATTTACAAAGTAAGTTCAAAAAATATCCTGAAGAAGAAGAAATTTTGAAATATAAAATTTCAATTTTAGAAAATAAAGGGACTGAAAATATTGAGTGTGCATCTTGCAAAAGTTATATGTTTGATATTAACACTCTTGAAAAAGAACTTGAAGATGCAACAAATAATAAAAGTTTTGAAAAACCAATGTTTAAGAGAAAGTATTTTCATAAAAATAAGCAAGCTCACAAGAATAAAAGTAAAAGAACCCGTAGGGTATGGGTAGAGAAAGGAACAACTAATTCTAGGAATATAAATTATGTAACATGCTTCTATTGTATGTAAAAGGGGCACACTTCAAATATATGTAGAATTAAAAATTTTGATGTTCATAATGGAAGATATGCTTGGATTCCTATTATAAAGTAACATGTCTCTAACCTTAAAGGACCCAAATAAGTCTTTGGGGACCATTTTTTTTTTCAATTTTGCAGGTTAATTTCAAAACCAAGAATGTTTCAATGGTATCCTGGTAAGTTCTATGTACTGAGAAAAGATTTAGGCACATTGAATGTTACTAATGTGTCTTAAACTTAAAAAATGACCATTTTTATTGTTTTTCAAAAATCGTCGTGAAAATAATCGATTATTTTAAGTCATAATCGATTATCATTATGAAATAATCGATCATTGCGAAAAATAATTGACTATCTGATGTTCTGGAAATTTTTGAGAAAAATTGATGAACTAATAAGCGATTATCATTTGTCATAATCGATTATCTTGTGTAGTTGAATACAAAAATTCAAAATTTTGACATTGTATGAGTTTTTCAAACATTTAAGTTATTGTCATTCATAAATAGAAATTAGTTTTTTTTTTAATCTTCGTTTTCTCTAAACTTTAGAGTTTCTCTTTGATTTAGGGGGAGTATTTGTTCTTGAAATGTTTGTTTTTATGAATACAGGAAAATATTACATATAAGGGGAGTTTTATCTCTTAAACTATTTTTTTCTATCAAAAGGGAAACTTAAGTTATCTGATTTAGGGGGAGCTGTCTAAAAAATTCATTTTTTATTATGATATAAAAGGGGGAGACATGTTTATGTTGATGTCTTGTAATACCTTGCGTTTTAAAAAGGGGAGAAAATTATTTATCTTTTTTTTTTTTGCATTAACTACTCTTTTCTCTTAAATTGTTGATTAAGAATATGGCATATCATAAGTCTTCAACAAATTTTGATCGTCATAAAAAAGGGGGAAATTTTTACAAAATGAAGAAGATGAACATCTTCCTTCAATAAGGAGTTTTGATGATGATGATGATGATGATGATGACGACTTATGAAGAAGTATGGAAGACTTAATAATGATGCATGGAAAATGTTAAAGACTTATAGAATGCTTGGATTCAAGAGATACATTGAAGACTTAATGGTTTAGCTGTTTAGGTCTTGTAATATGTGTATGTTTTTTAAAATAATTAAATTAGTAGGTCAATAGTCAAAAGGCAGATCCCAAGCAGCAAAGATTTGGTATATATTATGGCACAGGCATTCTAATGTTTCCTCGCTTGGCCTAGAAATTTGGTTGATTCTGACCCCAGTATAGACTCTTAAACCTACCATATACTAAAATTTTAAGTTTACATGTTTATTATATTCAAATTTAAATTATATTCCATTTTAACTGAAATTGCATCTATATAGGGAAATCCTCAACCAAAGAAGATTCCTCTCTCTTTAGAAGATGCTCTTGGTGCATTACTCCAACTTGCTGAAATCATAGATAATAAGCCGATGCAAGTTCCTTGAGATTCTAACATTTTTTGGAGAGACCTTGAGATCCCACTTTACTTGCATTCCCAAGATGTCTTGGAGCTTGCACGAAGACAAGAGGAACTGAATATTACCATTATTCATGGATGATGTAAGTCTTTTAGTCATTATATATAGTTATTTGATATATTTATCTATTTACTTATATCAAATCAATTTTATGTTTAGGTATTTGTCTGATGTCACTGAAACTATGGGGCTGAATGATTTATATGGGTTTGTAGACCCCCAACTCACTCATGAAGGCAACAAGTTTGATGACACCCAAGCATATGTGACCAAATGCTTTCAATGCGGAAAAGAAATTTATTTTGTCCCTTATGTTGTTGGGTAAGTCATTTTTTTTAACTTCTGAATATATTATGTCATTTTAATGCATAACAATGAATTTATTTCTTCTCAGGCATCATTGGTAGTTACTTGTGGTTTCCTTAAGGGAGAACCTTGTTGTGTGGTTTTGCTCTTTGCACCGCCCTCCCCCCAACCATCTTAGACAAGTGATAGATTGATAAGAACCTCAATGTTAATCTTATGAATATGACATGTTATATAAAAGTATCCTAACTTATTCCCTTTATCATAGTTCAATTGTTGAACATAACATGTTGTTAGGGAGATCAATGGCTAAGGCAAAATGTCTTGCATGTTGTTCCCTCCAGGTTTGATATTTCTATCCATATATTTAGAATTGTTTGATTTGATTTTCTTCCTTAATTAATTGTAATGTTGTTGATATAATGTAGTGTAATAGACAAACCGACTCATATGAGTGTGGTTATTATATAATGCAATGGATGACAACCATTATGCGTGCTCGTATTACAACTAATTGGGAAACGGTAATATATATTTGAATTAAAACGAATACTTTTATATTGTATTTTTATATACTAACTTAAGTTAATGTCTTATTTTGTAGACATTCAAGAGTCCTGCATCAATTCCGGCGAAGTCCATAAAGTTTGGTAGGATAGCATGTGCAAAATTTATAATTCAGATGTATAATATTATTGATTAGGATAGTATTTCGATTATGGATGATTTTCAATTGTCTTTCAAAATGTATTTGGATTGTGGATGTTTCATAAAATATTTTGTTCTAGTCTGTGCTGATTTCTGAAAAAAATATGCAGGTTTAAATGTGGGAATAACCATAAAATAAAAAACGTATTTTAAAAAAATAGTACATTAGGCCTCGATTCTTACCATAACTGAGGCAAAAAAGTAGTCTATGGCCTCGGTTCAGACCACAACCGAGGCCAAGAGGTCTTAGAAATTTTAATTTAATTAAATACTTTTTGATTGTATGGCTTCAGTTCGACCAGAACCGAGACATAAAAGTTCCCTATACGGCTTTGGGTTTACCAGAACCGAGGTAGAAAATGGGTGTTTTGGCTTCGGTTCACTCCCGAGGCTAAAAACCACCCCCTTTTTGTCTCGCCCCAATATGCCTCGGTTCTAAAACCGGGGCAGAATATTAAAAATAACTGGGGCCAAAAGCCCTTACTGCACTGGTGTATGTGAATGAATTTGGATGGATTTATAGTGTTCCTTTGAAGGGTTTTTGATGGCATACCCCTTAGCATGGTCAAGCACTTTCATGAAGAGATGGAGTATCTTTGCAAGGTGAAGCAAAACTCTTTTCTTTTAGGTCACAATGGAGTATCTTTAGTAGATTATGAATATTTAGGCCTTGTATTAAGGGCCAAGTAGTGTAGGTTTCTTCTAGGCCTTGTATAAAGAGTCAAGTAGTGTAGGGTTTTAAAAACAATCTTGCTTAAGTAGGGAGCATCATATGCGTCTACTTAAGAAACTCTTTGATGTTTAATTATGTTAATCAAACTAGCTTAGGAAGAGCATCCCACCTGTGCCACATGGCAAGCTCTTTAATGGAGAGTTATCTTACATAGGTAGTGGCCATCTGTCATTATCTTATTGGAGAGAATTTTCATAAAGTAGCTTTTCACATGGCAACACATGAGTGGTTTGTTTTGTGAGAGTGAGGATTGCCACATGTCAAACTCTCCTTCAACAAGATAGCATTTTTAGGGTTTATGTGCATGTTAGCATTCTAGGGTTTTAACCATTTTGGAGACACCTTACTCTATAAATAGAGGTGTCTCCCCCATGTATTTCTCACTTTGAGAATGATAATGTTATGCTGCCAAAATTATTTTTGAGCCATACTTCTTCTCTTAGTCACTTGCTAGAGCATCTCCAGAGGTCCCTCTAGCAACCATTTCTCTAGAGTTGGCCTAACCTCTCTTAGAACTTCACAAAAACCTTTATCCCACCATTAAATCACCAAAATCGAGAGCCATTTTCTCTCAACACCAAGCTTCTGTGAATCCACCATCACCATAGTCACCATTTCAAAGTAAAGTCTCAATTGAATTTAAAAACCTTTTAACTCATGTGGTTAACATGCGTGTAGATTTAAAATCATTATTTTTTATTCTATTAAGAAGCAAAGGACATAGATAAACAAAAGCCACAACAATAATCAAAATAACAAATACATAAATTCATCTAACCTCAGGATCTAGTTAAGAAATTACAGTGGAATCAACCCTAAAAGCTTAGCCCTCCATGGCTTGGATGGAATACATGATAATAATATGATGAAGGAAAGAAAATAAAAGGAAGAATGAGAGATGTGGTGGATGACGGTATTTGCCAAAACAAGAGAGTTGCTAAGTGTCCCTCTTCTGCTCCCTTAGGTCTCTTTATATAGGCTTCAATTGGACTTGGACTTTATTTGTTCGGTTGCTAAAATCTTTTATCTTTATTTAATTAATTAGCAACTTAATTTCTGTCCAATTTCCAATTCTGCCCCTCTTGTTTAACCATTTTTACAATCTTGACCAGAATTTGACCAGAGTTGACTGCTGCTTTGACTAGTTGACCTGTTGACCAGTTTGATTGTGTAATAGCAGAGTGCACTCTCTTTCCAGAATTAGGGTTTCACTCTCACACTCTTCTCCAATGAAGCTGCTACGTGATGACGGTTGCTGCTGTGCAGATTCCAGCGACTGATTGACTCCGGCACGGTGCCGATGCGTGGTGGTAGCAACGCTGCTTCGGCGAAGGAGGACTCGCATCAAGCATGGTGTGGAGGCACGCTGCAGTGATGGTTTCCGCAAGGTGCAAGGTTGTTGTTTCGCTGTGCGACGATGAAGGTGTTGTTGATGTATTGCTGCTTTTTCTGGTTCATTCTTGTTGCTTCCCTGGTAGTGTAGATCTGTGTTAATATTGATGCGAGGTGCAACAGTGGTGGCTGAAAACAGCACTACAACTGGTGCGTGAAGGCTGTTGTAGGTGCATAAACACTGTTGTTTCTTCTTCTTCTCCCACAACGTTGGTTCGTGGTGTTACTGCGTGCAGCGGCTGTGTGAAGAAAGTGGTGGAGAACGATGGTGGGCGCCATGGTGGCTCCGTGATTACTGCAGAAACTCGCGAAGATGGTTTCCGTTGTTGTTCTGGTTCGTGGTGGTCGAAGGAACTCGTGAAAGTGGTTGTCACGGCTTTCGGCATGGTGATGGTGGGAGAGGAGGAAAACAAGGGTTAGGGTTTCATTTTGGAAGATGGTGACGTGGCAAGCTCTGATTGGTCAATTTGGTGAGTGGAGGATTATGACACATGTCATCATGTGGTTGGACAAATTTAGAAGGTGAGGATTGCCACTTGGCATAATCTGGTTGAGTGGAGTTTAAGTAGTAGGAGGGGGTGTAACTTAGTAGAAACTAGGGGTGCATAACAGGTTTTTGTGGTCCACTTGTAGGGGAAGTGTGTAAAATAAAATTGGGGGTGCATTTAGCTCCTGAATTATTCTTTTCCAGAATTTCCTGATTTTGGGCTTATAATCAATTTTTATGCCATTTTTACCTTACGTACTCAAAAACTCCAATAATCACAAATCCTAATTAAATCAATCCTTAAACACAAAAATTCTATTAAATCCCCAAATTTAAAAATTAAATGAAGGCAAAAATTTGAATTCATCACCCAACCTAGCTTGAGGATGAGTCTATCAGATTTGGAAGTAAAAGTAAGTGGATTTTGAGTAAAATTTGTGAAAAACTTAGAGTGATGAGACCAATATGATAGATAAAGAAAAATTATAATAGATAGAATATTAAAATTACTAAATTATCCTTAATGATAAATGTAATATGAAATAATTTTTGAATAAGTTAAAAATATTAAACTTTAAAAATTGTTATTCAATAAAATAATAAAAAATTAATAGAAAGAATAAATAAATTAATACAATTTATTTTGTATGAGAAAAAATATATTTATTTATTATTTATTATTGATGTTAAAAATACGTTGAGATGTTTAATTTTTTTCTTTGCTTTTAAAAATAAATGAAAAAGTTATTGAATTTTTTGTTCTAAAAATTAAAATTGTTATTGCTTTTTTTATAATTCTTTTATTTTTACTTTTTAAACTTTTATACTTTTATATATTCAAATCCCATAATAGTCACATAATAGTTAATAACTTACATATAGGATTATAACTTTTAAAATAATTGAATTGTGAGGTTTTTTTTCCCACAATGGTGTAATTTATTTATGCATTTACTAAAGTGGTGCAATTTTTTTTTTAAATTTCGGCGAAGGGTAAGTCGTGCCAAGATGGTGCGATTTCAATATGAAGAAGTCATGCCAAAATCAGACGATTTTAATTAAAATAAGCTGAAGTCGTGCCAACATGGAGAGACTTCTATGTTGTGGAGAAGTCGTGCCATATTGAGACGACTTTAATTAACAATCTAAGCAAAGTCGTGCCAATATGGAAAGACTTTAGTATTAAATGTTAATGAATAAGTCGTTCCATATTGGAGAGACTTCAATGTTATATTGATAATGAAGAAGTCGTACCATATTGGGACGACTTTAGTTCGAATAAAAATTAAATATTTTTTAGTCATATTAATTAGTTAAATAATAATGCATATAAGTAATTAAAAGTTTCATGATGATTTTGGTTTCTTATAATAGGGCATGAAAGTTTTCTATGAGAGCCTACGCCACAAGGAGGTCTTCTTCAGTGTCGTCTAGGTCTGATTTGAGGGCTCTGAACTGGATCGTCATCATCATTATCTTCATGTTGTTGTCTTTGGTTTATATCTTCCACCATTTGTGGTGGCATTGTAGGCCGATAATATTGTTGGAAGGATGTGGGATATGCGGATGGAGGTGTTGACAAAGAAGTTGCAAAGACATTTTGTGTAAGACTAGAAAAAGTGTCTGGTTGTTAAAGAAACATGTTGTATGTGTATGGAACTTGCTGGAATGGAGTATGTGAAGACATTGGTTGTGACTCATCCAAGTATGGTGGAACATATGAAGAAGACCCAACATGCTGATAAGGAGTGTGTGGTGGAGGTTGGGTAGACTCTTGTGGCATATCGTACTGTAATATAAAATGAAAATATTTAGTTAAGATGATAAAAAACTTACAAATAAATTGTTCAAGTGAGGTGACTTACATGTCGTCGGATGATGATTGCGGAGGCAAAATATAACAAATAACATGGTTAATGTACCACTCCATATATGTTGTGGTGTCACGCAAGTGGCCATTGCCAGTGAAGTTAATACCTTCAATTAGACAATTATAGCGATCGTTCCACATTGCTATCCATGTGGCATGGTATTGAGGCCAATTTCTTTCTGTTCTACCTCTCATATCTTCTCTGTGAAGCTGATCAAAATTCAAAGGGTTAGTTGGAATATTTTGGCGAGACCTCAATATCAATTAGTGTAGCGACCTTGGAGTACGGTGTCCACAAGAACTAAAAAAACTATATATCAGTAGCGATGAAAGTTGTGTGTTTGCTATTCACCTGTTTAGTGTTAAGCTGGTCTAGGGTTTTCCTTATTAGGGGAACAGTCTTGTAACTTCAGTTTACCGACTTTGTTGTTCACTTTTATTTTAATACATATCAACTAAAAAATTATTGGATCTCATATATTTGTTATTAAAAAACTCTTTTCTTTTTCTTTACCTTTGTATATCTTGTATATACAATAAAAATTTTAACTTCTTTATTCAATTTAATATTATCATAATTCAATAATTTTTTCTCTTTTTTATTAAACTTCTATTTTTTTTTCTTTATTCACATATGATTAACAATGAAGTTGTACCATTATGGTAAGAATTTCTTTATAGCTTAACACACTGAAGTCGTGCCATTGTGGAAAGACTTCCTTTATAGTGCAAAACATTGAAGTCGTGTCATTATGGCAAGACTTTCATAATAACCTAATACTGAAGTCGTGCCATTATGGCAAGACTTTCTTAATAACCCAATACTGAAGTTGTGCCAATATGGCAAGACTTTCCTTGTTATGAAGTCGTCCCATTATGGCACGACTTTGATTATTCTTGTAATTAATTTAAGTGAAGTCGTCTCTGTTTGTGACGATTTCATGAAAGATATTGAAGTCTATGTGATTTAGGACAACTTCAGCACAACTTAATCAAACTCGTCTTACTTTGGCACGACTTCTTCAAGACGAAGTCGTGCACGACTTACCTCTGTCAGGAATTTAAAAAAAAAAGCCTGCACCAATTTAGGAAATAGGGATTAAAATTGCACCATTTTGGAAAAAAAACCGAATTGTGAACTAAGATGCAGGGTTTAATGAAAATGGTGCAACTGTTCGTCATCTTTATTACTCTTATATTATCCTTTCTGCTTGTCATCTACAAAGAACCTACCACCTCTGCATCAAATAGGTGGACCTTTCCCACTCTAATGGGGGCTTCTATTCTAAGTGATAGAACACCATAATTCTCACCCTCTGCTAGCTACCTCAAACAAATTCTCTTTTTTTCAAAGCATTACACTATATGTCATGACAACTGCATTATTGTTGCAACATAGGTACAGTGATATCTAACAAGTATCTTCCTAAACATTCATATTATGAACCGATTACGTAACCGAGATTCTCCACACTCCACACACACACTAGTGCAGTAAGGGCTTTTTGTCCCGGTTATTTTTTACATTTTGCCTCGGGTCTCGAACCGAGGCATATTGGGGCGAGGCCAAAATGTACCCCTTTTGGCCTCGGTTATCACCCGAAGCCATATACCCACTTTTATGCTTCGGTTGTTTCAAAACTGGTGCCATATTCCCAGTTTCATTCTCCGGCGTCGATCCACTCTCCACCACTTCATCTCCCGCAGTCATCACTGATAGAAAGACAACCTTTCTTCCAAAACCGCACCACCCATTTCCGCCTCTCCTCCCCTCGCCCCACCTTCTTCAAACCCACATCAAT
>Ga0214542_1004689_pt1 | contig 26823 bp, 13 predicted proteins | sample CNSS1metaG_FD_160096 | JGI IMG/M metagenome (GOLD analysis project Ga0214542, IMG submission 160096) | Root nodule microbial communities from cowpea collected in UCLA plant growth center, Los Angeles, California, USA - CNSS1 | ecosystem: Host-associated > Plants > Roots > Nodule | place: USA...
ATAACGACTTGACTTTTTCTTTTGAGACGTTCGTGTGCGCATGGTTTGAAACAGTCCATCCTTCGGCTTCCCTACAATGAAGGATTTGCCCTATCAACATTGACATTACCCAAGTTGATAAACATAAACCCTTAGAGTTGGTAGATTTTCTAAGTTTATCCTTGTCTACACTTGTTGGGTGGTCCTTGAATCCATTGAGACAAAAAAAAATTCATTAAAAAAAAGGAAAATGAAAAAAAATAAATAAAGTTCGCTAGACTGAAAACCAAAAAAGGAAGTTTTGGCAGAAAAAAAACATGCTTTGGTAAAATCAGTAGGTTGAATGAATAGATAATGTTTGATATCATATCTTTTGAAGCATTTGTCTAATCTGCATAACATGAGATTTTCAAACTCATCCTTTTTTCATTACCTTTCCACCACAAAGCCTACTTCTTTTATTCCATGGTGGACCAACATGAAAGGAGCATCGTAACCTAGGTAAATTGCAAGCAAATCTCTTAGCATGAAAATAAAAATAAAAAATGTCTGCTAGACTGAAGACCTGAAATGGTGGTTTAGGCAAAAAAAAAAAGAAAAGACAACCTGTAACATGGACCAATTTTCTTCCTGAGTTGAAACTTTTGAAAGAAAATAATCATGTTTTGGAAATGATGTGTGGCCATGTTTCTTTATCATTAAAAAGAAAAAAATGCCATCCTTTGTTATTACCCCTTTGAGCCTTAAAGGAGCAAATATTTTTCTTTCAAATTACCTTGAACAAGGGTCATCTCACATCGATGGTTTGCACTTTTGTTTGACAAACGGTTCACCAATAAAAAAAATCCATGAGAATCAAAAAGTTTGAAAAAGACCAAAGAAAAATGATGATGATGATTTGGTTACATCAAGAAGAAAAAGAAGGAGAATCGATGTTTAGAAAAAAGGAGAAATGGTGAACACATAAGAGGCAAATGAATTTATGATGCAGCATTATTCAAAGATCATTCTTCCACGATACCATCACATCTTTTTGAGTTTTTACTATACACATTTGCTTTCATACCCTTAGCCTTGACCACGATACAAGCATAATAAAGCCCACACAGATCCAAGACTGATTGTCGGTACCTTTCAAAAAGTTTAATTCATGGAAATCATATTGACGTGCTGAAAGGTTTGTCCAAAATTCAAAAAAAAAAGAGGGAAAAATAAAAATTGAAAAATATGTTTTGAGATTTGCTTTCAGTGATTCAGACAGTTTTTCATTCATATGTGCCTAAAGCTCCTTAAAATAAGTCTCATTAATGAATTAGATAAGGGGCATCCTCTTTCGTTGTTTCATTCTCACCCTCTTCATGGATTTCATCTTCATATCCTACCATATCCTTTACTCTCAGCCCAAACTCGTCCAACAATTTCATACAATTGTCCAACCTTTTTCTCTAAAATCCAAACTAGACAATTGCTTCATTTCACCATTCATATGACTTATCATTTATCCCAAGATAGGGCAATTTCACCCTAACCATCATGGTTACACTAGGGGCAACATCTAGAGTCCCTACCACATTTCAACCTCTTCATGCCTTACTATAATTGGGGCAGATCAAACACAATCTGTGTGTCAATCCAGGTCCTCAAATCAGAGAAATCTTTGAAGTCCTCTTAATTTGTCTAACCCTTTCATCAATAAATGGGAAAGTCAAACACATTTTGTACCCTGAGGCCAATCCATACTCTCACACTAGGTCAACTTTTGAAGTCCATATCATTTTTTTCATGTCATCAATAGCTGGGGCAAGCCCAAACATACTTGGTGCCCTAAGACTAAATCAAACTGGGTCAGTTCCCTAGTCGGTCCTCGTCATCTCATCCAACCCCTTCTAAGCCATCGAAAATTTCACACATGTTGTTTAGATAATGCTTCAAAAGAAATAAAATAAAAAGTTTTTCAATAAATTGATCAGACCAAAGAGTTGATTTCAAAAGTGAAGAAAAAATGAAAGAAAAATAATGTCTCATGAAGAAGGGAACACCCTATTATCTGACCGAAGGTAAGTGAAAAAAAAAATAAACCAACTAGGGCAATCCTTTTCACCCAATCCTTCATTTCCACTGCCCCTTTTGAAACAACATCCCTCGTTCATTCAAATTCTTCTCCAAACACCAAAACTGGGGCAGTTTTGTGAGTCTCACATGAATTTCTCACCCCCAATGCTTATAAATCCCCATATTCTGAAATAAAACCCATTGTTTGATCAAAATCTTTTGTGTATACCAAAACTGGGGCAGTTTCGTGGGTTTCGCATGAATATGTCACCCTAACATTCATTGATCAATATCCTTATCCCTTTTTCTCATACACCATAACTGGGGCAATCTTTGGGATTCTTGTGTTTTTCAACCTGATATTCACATATTGCTTCTCCTTTGAAGGGTGTGTGGAGACAACGTGCCCGCACCACTATCTCAGTCTCCTTCAAACTCTTCCCAAACATTTATAGCTTTCACTCACTTGTGAATTCAAACATGCATGCACTAATATCATAAAAGAGAAAGTCAAAGATATACTCATTTTAGATGTTAGACCTCGATAAATGTGACATTCCTCACTTTTATGAAACATTGAAAATAAATATGAGTTTGATGATTGCAAATGAAACAGTTGGCTCATACTTGCATAGAATAATCAAAGGACAAAACACAACCAACATTGTCTTCATCAGGCATTCATCTTTTCATGCATATCTAGGTTTTGACACCCTCATCCTTGCATCAAGGTTTTGACACCTTGTTTCTCTTGCATATCGGGGTTACAACACCCTGATCCTTGCACTAAGGTTTTGACACCTTGTTTCTCTTGCATATCGGGGTTACGACACCCTAATCCCTACACCAAGGTTTTGACACCTTGTTTCTCCTACATATCGAGGTTATAACACCCTGATCCCTGCACTAAGGTTTCAACATCTTGTCTCTCTTGTCTAAGTTAGGGTTCTTACGCTTTGCCAAGGTTTTACATCTTGTTTTTCTCCTTATTAAGTTGGGGTTTCAACATTCTGTCAAAGTTTCAACAACTTGTTTCTTCTCTTTGAAAACATGGCTACCAATGTTTGAACGACTTGTCAACTATCTCTTGCAATCATTACTCCATTTCAAAACAGGTTGATTTGCATCCTACATATCTCCACAACAATGAGTTTGATGATTGAAAAGAGAACAATTGACTCTAGCAAAAATTTTCAAAAGGTAGAGCATAACAAGTTTTTCATCATGCATTCATACATTTCAGGATCTTTATCTCTACAATAATGTTTTGATCCCTTGTGCTTGAAATAAGAAAACATGTTTTTTATCATGAATAACCATTTGCATGATATATCATCGTTCATGTATTGACACCAGATTCGAAAAGCAAAAACCTTGACATCATGAACAAGCGAACATTTTCATGCATCATACATCTTCAACCATTGTTTCTTCTAAAGGAATCAATTTACAAAAAATCATTTTCTTGACATTTCTCAAATTGAGGATCATCTTCAAAGACCTATATATCCTCTAAGCCCAGTTTCGTACTGGCCAACCAAGCCCAGTTCTGTACTGGCCCATCAAGCCCGGTTTTGTACTGGCCCTTCAAGCCCAGTTTTGTCTAGCCCACCAAGCCCAATTTCGTACTGGCCCACCAAGTCCAATTCCGTACTGGCCCAACAAGTCCAATTTCGTACTGGCCCACCAAGCCCAATTTCGTTTTGGCCCAACAAACCCAGTTCCGTACTGGTCCACCAAGCCTAAATCTGTACTGGCCCACCAAGTCCAGTTTCGTATTGGCCTCCAATCCTAGCTTAATTTGGCCCAAAAAGCCCATCTTACTTGGCCCGCTAAGCCTGTCTCGCGACCCTCTCTTTAGGAATGGTCAACTCTTGTGTTCTCCTTTCGGACAACAACCCTCTCCTTGGGATTGGTCAAGTCCAGATCCTCCTCTCATCAAGGCCCTCTCCGATGGAATGGTCATTGTTTTCTTTCTTTACATTCAGACCCTCTCCGATGGAATGGTCATTGATTTTCTTATGTTTACATCAAGACCCTCTCCGATGGAATGGTCATTGATATTCTTATGTTTACATCAAGGCCCTCTTCGATTGAATGGTCATTGATTTTCTTATGTTTACATCAAGGCCCTCTCCGATGGAATGGTCATTGATTTTCTTATGTTTACATCAAGGCCCTCTCCGATGGAATGGTCATTCATTTTCTTATGTTTACATCAAGGCCCTCTCCGATGGAATGGTCATTCATTTTCTTATGTTTACATCAAGGCCCTCTCCGATGGAATGGTCATTGATTTTCTTATGTTTACATCAAGGCCCTCTCCGATAGAATGGTCATTTATTTTCTTATGTTTACATCAAGGCCCTCTCTGATGGAATGGTCATTGATTTTCTTATGTTTACATCAAGGCCCTCTCCGATGGAATGGTCATTGATTTTCTTATGTTTACATCAAGGCTCTCTCCGATGGAATGGTCATTGATTTTCCTATGTTTACATCAAGGCCCTCTCCGATGGAATGGTCATTGATTTTCTTATGTTTACATTAAGACCCTCTCCTATGGAATGGTTGAGTCTTGTTTTTACTTGCCATATCATGACCCTTTTCACGTAATTGATCATCAGACCCGTGTGAATCGATTTTTACTCATCTTTTTCTTCTTGAAAATCCAGACAAAATTATTGTCTTTATCTTTACTTATCTTTTACTGCAACAATTTGAAAATGTCACATTTTCATATTATCTAATAAAATCTAAGTAAAGAAGGGCAGCTGTCAACACCCAATTTTGTCCGGGTTATAATGTATTTTACCTTCTTCTTTTTTTCATAATCTTTTTTTACTTTTATTTTGTTTTTTTTCTTTTCATCTTATTTTACTTTTATTTTATTTTTTATTTTTATTTTTATTATTATTCTATTTTTATTTTATTATTTTATTTTATATTTATATTTTTGTTTTATTTCGTTTTATTTTTATTTTTATTTTTATTTTTTCTTTTTAATCTTATTTTATATATTTTTATTTTATTTACAATTTTTTTATTTTCCTTTTTACTTTTTATTATTTAAGAAAAAAATGAAATGAAAAAAAAAAAGACCAAGAGGTTAACGTAAGGTCTCTGATAGTTATGGGTGGTAGCTAGCTGACCATGGTCTTAATATTCTCACCCTTTTGTGTATTGTTTCAGGTCTTACTTTGTGCACCCCTTTTTCCTTTATCTTGCACCCCTGTTTTAATTTTTGCTTCGAGTACCCCTGATATTTACTAATCTCGCACCCTTGCCACACTTGTTTCATACTTTACTCTGCGCACCCCCTTTTTCCTTTATCTCACACCCCTGTTTTAATTTTTGCTACGAGTACCCCTAATTTTTACTAACCTCGCACCTCTGTCACCCTTGTTTCATGTTTTACTTCGTGCACCACCATAATTGATAACCTTGCACCCTTGTTCATGTTTATCTTGTTTTGGGCCTATGTTTTATGTTTACTTCATGCACCTCACACATTACTCATGCACCCTATTATTATTTTTTTTTCTTTCACTTTTGTCCTTTTTGTTATTAAATTTTTTTTTATCCTTTTTTTATTTATCTATTATTATTTTTTTTTTCTTCTAAAAAAAAGAGAAAACAAAAATGTTTTAAACTATAAAAATTACAAATAAAATAGAAAAAATTTAAAAAATGAAAATATTCTCTTTTGCTTTATTGTGTTTGTCCGGTCGCCCGCACCGTGTGACACTCATTTTCAAAAAAACCAAAAATAATTTTATTTTCCTTTTAATGTATGTCCGACCGCTCGTGTCGTGTGACACATATTTTCAAGTAATTCAAAAAATACCAAAAAAAATACAAAATTTTTAAAATACAAAAATATCAACATTTTCAAGCAAAAAGTCTTTTTTAAGAACTACGTGATCCTTGATTCTCCACTATGATATACGTAGGAGCAAGGCTAGTCCTTGTCAGGTTCACCTCCCAAAAAATCAAATCATTTTGTCAATTGTTTTTTATATTTTCAAGAACTACGTAACCATGATTTCTCACTTTAAATGAGAATACGTAGGACCAAGGTCAATCCTTGTCGGGTCCAAAAATAATTAAAAAAAAATTGTTTCTTTTTAGTATTATTTTTGTCATTATTTTTGGGAAAAATTAATATTTTGAAAACACATCAACTTTGTTTTTTTAATTAAAGGTACCGCCTTTGGACGGGCGCTGTAGGGTGCTAACACCTTCCCTACGCGTAACCGACTCCCGGATCCAAAAATCTGATTTTTTGCAGACTTGCTTTATTTTTATGGTTTTCCATAGTTTTTCAAAAATAACTATGGTGGCGACTCCAAATCTCTTTTCGATCCCATTTTCCTTTTAGGTTCGCCTTCTCGTCGCGATTCCGGTTGCGACACATATAATAAAGTTTTTCATTAATTTTGACACAATTACAATTGGACCACAATAACACAAAACGATAGTGATATAATTATGGTGGGTTAAATGAAGCTTTATTTGTTGATAATTTTTTTTTTCATTAAACACCAAATGTTCTAAGTAACCTTTTTAAGGAACCAAAAAATGTCAATGCACGACAACTAATTGATGTGAATTTGTTTTCAACGTTCCATGTTTTGTGTATTCTTAATTCATCACGTGACTATAGTTGTCATCCAGCTCCTCTAAACAAAATATATCACAACATACATATGACTTCCACTACTTAATCATATATACTACATTATTGTTTAAAAATAAAAGAAATTATTTTGAAAATGAAAAAAAATTATATTAGGAGGAATATGTGCATTCAAAATATCCATTATGAGATTATTTACTTCCCAGTAAACTTAGTTTCTGTTTATTTATTAAAATGATTTTAAATTCTCTTATCTCAATAATTTTTTAATTTATAGGATATTTAAACATATTGAATTTAAATTAATATTATTTTAATTATTTTATTTTTAAAATATTTTGTTTGGATTAATCAATTTAAATTGATTAAATTTTGATTTTATTGTTTGAACAGAGCATCTTAGCTTCTATCAAATGAAAAATATATATTTAAATGTTAAAAAATTACCTAATTAACAATTCTTTTCGGTTAACATTTAAAAAAAATCAAACAAACTATAAAGAATAACGTGTCCATGATAAAAGAAAAATCTCTATAGACATCGATAATAAAAAATCATAATAAATGTCAATAAAAAAAATTTAGTTTGCATCTGTCAAAAGATAGTATCACACTGGTTTTGATAAAACTTTATAGTCACTATCGAGGAAGAAATAATAATGATATATAATAACTAGAATAATCGTAACAATTTAAATAAAAAATAACTTTTATCGTAACAATTTAAATAAAAAGTAACTTTTATCAACATTAATGAAAGAAATCTCTAATCAATATCATTTGAAAAGTATGTATGGGCAGCAATATTTTGACCTTAGTCACATGTGTACTACTCCAAAATAAATAAAAAAATGGAGTGAAAAAAAAATAAAGAAAAAACATAAGTTCGAAAAATGAAGTGAATTTTAAATTCTCTACTACCAAAAAATTCAATTACTCTCATAAAATTTTAAAATCTCAATTTCTGTATAATAAATTATCTAAATAATATATTTAATCATAAATTATTTCAAATTCTTTATCCAAATTAAATATCTTCCTAAAATTATTCCACCAAAACACTAGTAGTATCTATTTATGTTACCAGTGTAAGGGTGTAAGTGTGAATTTCCTAACCCACGTGAACTTTCACCTTTGATTTCTGTCAAGGGTTTTATTTTTTAATTTAACATTTAAATAATGACAATTTTATATGGTATATTCTAAATGTGTTTTTATATGATTGAAATATTATTGTATATATCCTTTATTTAAAACTTTCTTTATGAATTATATTGTAACTGAAACCTGGCAGAAAAATGGGGCCAGACCTATAAAGCAAAAATCTACCATGCCCCCACAAAAATCATCATTTTTCTTCACTTACTAGCAAGAGACAAACTTCAAGAAACCCACAACGAATATGCCAACTAGTCCACACTCTTCTTTTCTCATGTCAGAATGAGACATAACAACCACCATTTTCTTCAAGATAATTGCACCAAGTTTATCTTCGCTTTGGAAGTTGACTTTTGTTTGAGACACAGAAGTTGACTTTTGTTTGTGACAGGGAAAGTTGACTTCTTAAGAGTAAAATGATGAGAATATAGAACACTTATTAGGTTATAAAATTTGTATAATTCATTTTTCTCTTTTACTTTTCATATGTTAATGGAAAAACTCTTCCCAATTGATTCTTAGTCAACCATAATACTTAACATAATTATACCCTTTTGGATTATATACCCTTTTGGATTAATCTTTGAAAATTTCACATGGCGGAAGAAGAAGTGTTGGAAAATTCCACAGTCTCTTAGTTCTTGAAAGCCTTGTCTGCTAGACAACTCTGGTTAATGCTTGAAGTGCGGACAGAAAATGACAAATGAAGTAGAATCACACAGTAGAATATTTTCATGGCTAGAAATGTTTGGACTCTTTTACAAGAAAACTAGAGAAAGAGATAAATTGCACCCATAAAAAATTTAAAGGGGCAAAATAGCAATACCATGCTATAAACTATCCCACCAGAAAATTCCCTAGTCTTATTCTATCTTATAGTTTTGACTAGGACTGCATTACAATTTCATCAAAATTCCAATTTCTTACTCGGTCCCTTGTCACTGCACGGCTTCTGACAAGCCGCGGCGTGCCGCCAGGCATCAAGTTGTTGCTTGAACCAGTAGGTTGTGGTGTGACTTTGGATGATGATGTTGGTGCAAGAAAAGAGTGCACTGCAGAGGGTGGAAGAGACAATTTTCTGGTTAAGCAGGTTGCAACACCATGGCATCTTCCTTCATTTTCTGCACTTGAAACAGAGTAGCTCCTGAAAGAGTGTGATGGTGATGGACTATCCACACTATGGCACACAAGACATGCCAGACTCATTGTGACTCTTGCAACCTTCACCAACAAGTTGTGTCAGAAGTAAGATTTGAATGAAAGAAAGGACAAATCAAACATTTACTAAACATTGATTCTCATATTAAACTAATTCCAGGATATAGCATAAGGGAAGACAGAATATTATACTCAGCTCAACTTTGAACCATTTATCTTGTTATCAGACACCAAAAAATGAAGTTTCCTTACACCAAAATTCCCTATGAGCAAATTGTTAACTAGGTTAGGTGTTGGACACCTAATCCTAGTGAAAACAGACCAAACAACAAACCTCAGACACTATAATGTTAGAAGCATACTACTGTGATTATTGCAAAATCCATCCCATTACTTCACCTATGTCATTACTCAATATCTATATGTCCTCCATTTAAAGCAAGTATGAGTTTATGGTGTTTAAACCATAAGAACATTCTAATAATGCACTGTATGAGTAAAAAATATTTGATCAAATTGATAAAAACTTTTACACTTCATTCTCAAAAGAATGCAGTATGTGAGTAAGAAATATTTTATCTTCTCAGCATATTTCTCAGACCATTAAGGAAAATGAAGCATAAAATATGATGATTATCAAAATCAGAATGCTTTTCCCTTACAGGATCACATATATGATTATGTAACAGGGCACACTTGGGCCCTCCTGCCTGGATCTGAGTAAAACAATTAGAAATTTTTTAAGCAAAGACAATCTTTTCCAAACCCAACCCTCACCTTCCACTACCACAAAATAGAAGACTGTCAATGCAGGATGAGAAGTCATGTTCTCTGATTATTCCACGCTATTTTCTCACAAGGTTAGGTTTTCACAGTTTCAACAATTTTCAGCAAAATTTTCCTCTTCTGCAGCATATCCACTGGGACATTTCAGACACTTTCTATGTTAAACAACAGAAAACCTCCGATGCAGAAAAATATAGGTCGCATTCAATGAGGTTGGAACAGTTAAAAGGATGTCAGGAGCAAGAGGAGGAAGTTGGAAGAAAAGTGGCAACCAAAAGGTTAATAATTCTCAAAGGTTTCTGAAAAAGGGTCAAGCTCAAAGGTGGATGAGCAAAAAATTAGCTTAATGATTGATGACCAAGTAGTTTGTAGGCTACTCATACTTCCATAAAAATTAAAATAAAATAACAAATCCACACTCAAGCAGACTAGGAAATCAGTCATATACTCAAAAAATAAATCTAAATCACACCTTTACTTTTCTACCATTACATACAAAACAACATCAATTACACCATAATTAATTCTTGCTTTTAAGTTAAAACAAAGCCCTCAATTTATTTCAGCCTTTATTTTACCACTCCTTTTCTTCTTCCCACACTTTTACTTTTTGGGGGTAGGATTGAACACATGGTTATATCCTTGAGTAAAAAGCTAAGGATTAATCTTTTGAAGTATTGAGATCCATTTAAGAGATGGACATTTCTTAACATATGTTCGTGATCACATGCTCAAGGAACAAAGCTATTTGCAAATCATATCACACCACCATGATTCCTACACTTTTACTTGCTCCACACCCCAACTCTGATTCACATATCTACAACTTCTCATTCCTAAAAGCCCCAACATCCTAAAAACACAAAACACAAACCCCAAAACAAGGTTGCAAAATAACCACTTGAATTGCATCTAGAGGACTTCGAAAAGAAAAAAAAAAACGGAAATGCAACTCTCACGACCCAAATCACTAACCGACCCACAAACATAACATCACACAAGCACCAACCACAGACCCCCACAACGGGATCTGAGCAGAAAGGATTCAAATTGAGAAGAATTCACAAAAGGGTATCAGTTGAATCCACAAGTTACACAAGTAAACTAAAAATGAAGAAAAGCAAAAATGGAATAAGAAAAAGTTGAATTGAAGAAACTAACCTCGTACCTGTGTCCCTCTGGTGCTTACGATTTGGGGGAAAATAGGTGAAGGATGCAGTGCAGAGTCGATTGAGAGAAAGAGAGAGAAAGAGAGAATGGTGTGTGAAGATTCGATGAGGAGCGCACAGAAGAGAGTGTGAGGAACTACACGTGTAGTAAATTCCCAACAACTACGTAACTACAGATAAATAAATGTGTTCTGTTTTGTTTAAGATAAAATAAATATTATCACATCAGTTACTTCATATTCATCAATATTGTTATTATAAAAATGGTGAAAAGTTATTATGAAATTAATTATAATTCATTCATTCATTAATAAGCAATTAGCTTTTGTAAAAATGATAAAAAATTTAGTTTTGTAAAATTTAGTACCACTGTGATCATCCTTCATTAAGAAGGATGGTGATTCTTTCCCTTTATTCTTTTATGCTGGGTGATTCTTTCCCTTGATGGTGATTCTTTGATCAATTGGTGATCTTAAATTGAAATTTTATTAAATGCTTGAAAAAACATTTTTTAATAATTTATTTTAGTCAAACATAACTGTCTTCAATGAAAAAAATGGATATAATGTCTATTAAAAGAATGTGGAGATTTTCCTAAATGGAGTTCATGCATCATCCAATTTTAAATAGACCTACGTTCTGACTTTAAATAGTATATTATTAATAAGGAACATTTATGATTATATATATATATATATATATATATATATATATATATATTAAAATTATATAAATGTAGTAATAAATTAATAAACTTAACCATATATTTTACAAACATGTACTTACTTTTATATTAAATCCATGTTTTAACAAAAAGTACAAACCTTTTATATAAAAAAATTTCTTCCATTTTAATAAAAATTATTCAATTAATATATTAAAAAGATCATTTTTAATTTTCATAATTTTACTTTATTTAAATTTTAGTCGATATTTTAATTTTAAATAAAATAAGTAATTAAAAAAAGTTTTCAGGTAGGAGACTGGTCAATTCAATTGGAACCATTCCCCTATTTTATTTGGTATTGGTGTAAAATTAATTTGGTTATAATAAACCTGATATCAAAAGGGTAAATTGTTTGAAATTGGTAAAAAATTAGTTGAATAACTTATCTGATCTCAAAACATTAAATACAAGTGTTTAAAGGGGATATACCTGTAATGAAATAGAGATAAGTGAAAAAATTCTTTAAAAATTCATTTTATTCTTATATAGAAAAAATATTCTAGAAAAAAAAAAAGTGAGTTGAAGATGATTTCCTAGAGTGTATAGATAACTAAGAGTTTAGTCTTTTATTTTAACAATTTTGTTTTCTATATAAAAATTGATCTTTACATAATATTTTTAAAAACCCAATTTGAGTGAGTGAAGAAAAATCAAATGTAGAAATATAATCTAATTTTATTATTTTATTATAATATGTATACCTTCATATGTGTTTATTTAATGGAGATGAGAGGAGAATAATCCCACACTGTAAGACCCGTTAATTTCTTTATTATTATTTTGTCCTAAATTTAAGGGGTTGTCCCAAATCAGTTGGATCTAGGACAAGTCTACAAGGAGTCCAAGTCCTTAAACCAGCCTAACACTTTCAATCCCATCACACTTTCAGAAAACATCATTCCTCACACTCTCCTTGTTTCCCACAGAAGCTCTGTTAGGGTCCAGTCACTGATTCCCTTCAAGCTAGCTCAAACCAGTTTTCTACTCCACGTAAGTCAGTTTTCAGCTCATGCTCTTTCTCCATTTTGTGCATTCTTCGTGGTTCCGACTAGGGTTTGTATTAGTGAACTCGTTTTAAACTCATTTCGCTATTTTCCAGCTCTGAATCTATTCTTAGAGCTACATGTGCTCCACAGTTTGGGTGTCGAAGTTCTTGACTAGCATTTTCCAGGTAAGGGAAGCTAGGGCTTGCTTATTTACTTCGATTTTTGCTTGCCTTGCCGTTGTTTCATGATTTATAGCTTGTGTGTTGTTGTTGAAATGTGGAATGCCTTGTATTGTTGTTTGGATATGAAAATGTGACTGTTGCAGGGAAAACAGTGGCGAGATCTGATACTCTCGCCCAAGCGAGCCTGTCTCGCCTAGGCAAGACTTGCAGAAACAGGCTAGGTTCGTACTTGAGTTCTCGCTCAGGCGGAGAGCTCTCGCTTGAGTGAGGTGACATCTCGCTCAGGCGAGAGGGGCTCGTCTAAGCGAGAACGCGTGGGAGCCTTAGCATGTCGCTGCACTTTTAGCCCAGACGAGGAGCCTTACCTTTGAGCGAGGGGTGGCTTCGCTTAGGCGAGATGGCCTCGCCTCAGCGAGCGTTCGCAAAACCTCCCATGGCCTCTGTCGCGATCTCGCATAAGCGAGAGTCTGCAGCTTGAGCGAGAGGACTCCTCTCACCTGAGCGAGGGCTTCTGGCTTGAGTGAGATCTGTTGTAGGCCACACTGTTTTCCTGACCTGGTTGTTATTGATTGTTTGATTGGTTTGTTTGCTCTATTTAAAGTATGAGACATGTGAATATGCATGAAATATATGAGGTTATGAATTTGAGGGATGCGTTGGTATGATCTTGGCATGTAAAACAAATGAGATGGTTAGTAATGAAAGTGACATGGTGTTGGTATGAGATATGATATTAATGGATGAAACATGATGTTGGTATGTTTAAGGCGTAATTCCACAATAGTTTCGTGGTGTTGCCTCATTTGGTTAGGGCATAATTCCATAAGTCTTTAGGTGAGACCTTCATGGTGGTGCCTCAGTTGATCGGGACGTAATTCCATGACCCCTGTTAGTGGGAGTTCATGGTAGTGTCCCATCTATATAATTTAGTAAGGATTCAAGGTAAGGATTGCATCTTAACGCTCTAAAGAGTTAGTTAGTCTCACATAGAGTTGACTCGAGAGGTGAGAGTAGTAGGAGGCATGAAACCCATTAAGGGCTAACCTTGTGTGTGGGGATGAGACACTTGAACAATTAGCTCGGTAGAGCAGTAAAAGCCACCACAAGTACAAGCATCCGTCGAATGTGACTAATTATATGTATCAGGATGAGTCGTGTCTGAGTCTTAGTGTATTGTGTGCAAGTCATAACATGATTGGTTGATATATATATATATATATATATATATATATATATATATATATATATATATATATATATATATATATATACCTATTGGAATTGTTGGAATATGAAAGTGTATGTGACAGTATGATAAACTATTTTCTACTCTAACTTACCCTTTTGCTTGTTTGATTGTTATATGTGTGATCTTCTCTCTTGCAATGATCATCAATTTATAGATGTGAGCATATATGAGAAATTCTCGTCCCCAACCGGGGAATAATGACTCCACTGCATAGTCATCTGGGCTTAATTTCGCTTTTGGACTTTTCTTTTAGGGCTATGGCCTATGTATTGTATCGTCCTTGGGCTTTATTTGGAGATACTGTAATTTCCTTATTGTCCTTTATTACTGTAATTTCCTTATTGCGGTTTGCCCTAGTTCAATCCAGTTTCTTTTGGGATAACGGTAAGGAATAATGGTTATATCCCACGACTAGCTTCTTAGATTATTCTGTGTGACGTTGCATTTATTTAAGGTTAATATCTGAATGGGGCGTTAAACACACAAGGTTAATATCCTTGACTAGCTTTCTTTAAATATATTTTTTTTAAATTAAACTAATTTTTTGTATTAATTTTATTCTTGAAGTAACTGTTTTCTCTTATTAATTTAACTATTTTTTTTACTTGACCGTTATTTAGACTTAATCGTTGTCTTAATTATAAAACTACCTACAACATAAATAAAAAATATTCTAAAAAAATTATAAAATATAAAATTATTTAAATTTAAATTTATAATAATAAAAATAATTTTTTTATTTTTTTATAACTTACTAACGCATTTTCATTAGTAAACTAATAAGAATTATATAATATTCATTATTATTATTATTAATTGTTAAAAAATATATTAAATTTGTTCTACTTTATGTTTTAAAAAAACAAACAAATTTACTTTCATTGTGCTACTTTTCAATTACAATATTTTGCTAATATATTAAATTATGTATCCTTTTTTCTTACATATTTATAATTTTTTCTATATGAAATTAATAAATGTCATATTCATTTCAAATTTAAATTTAAATTTTAAATTCGTAATATAAAATATAAATCAGCTAATTATTTATTGATAAAAATAAATAAATATATAAAATTAATTTAAATCTAGGTCATTAAAATAAAATAAAAAAATAATAAAGAAATTTGTTTTACAAAATGATATAAAGAATAATTAATTATCTTCAACATCATTATTTTATTCATCTTATATTAAATCAATACTCTCATTGTCACTCTTTTCATCAACCCTAATAACTTTTATCGGTATTATTGAATTTTACTGGTTGTGAATTAGGATAAGTTATTACTAAAAGATGAAAACTCATATCATTATTGATTTATTAGATATAAATAGAAGTAATGATTTCATTTTCTTGACACAACTCATTTAAGCCTCTTTAGACATATCACATCAATATATCATATATGAGGTTTTGTTTTTACAACCAGTCAATGAGAGTCTGTCCCTTAGAATGTATATCTTGCAGGACATGTATGTCTCAATTTTTTACATTAAACCTCCAATTATTTATCAAATAAATTATATATTAAAAATAAAATATATATTAAAAATAACGTGTATCTAGTTCACAAGTCAAAGAAATGACTCATTTATTATTCTATATCACCTTTTCAAAAATATATAAGGTAAATGTCGTTAAGCTTTATGATAGTCAAATATATTTATTTAATAATTTCATTGTTTTTTAACTAGTGAAAAGAATACTTTTTAAGAGTTAAATATGTTTTTGTCCCTCAAGTTTCAGCGAATTTTGGTATTAGTCCCTCATCAAAATTTTTAACCAATTTAATCCTTCATCTTTCAAAATGCATGCATTTAGTCCTTTTAACTAAATTTTGTTAAATTTATCTAACGTTTCAAGCGCATTTCATGATAATATTTAAATTATTTACACTATTTGACACATTTTTGCTTCAATGTTAACTTAAATACTATCATGAAATGTGTTTGAAACATCAGATAAACTTAACAAAATTTGGTTAAAAGGACTAAATTCACGCATTTTAAAAAAATAAAGGACTAAATTGGTATAAAGTTTTGATGAGAGACTAATTCCAAAATTCACTTCAACTTAAGGAACCAAAAACATATTTAGCCCTACTTTTTAATGTATTTGTTTTACATATTTTTGATCTGTCGTCTCCGGTTCTTATTTGTATAGTCTAATCATAAAATACATACTTATAATAAATTATTAAATTATAAATAACTATAGTAATGTAATTGTGTATTTTAAGACAATCACTTACTCAATAAAAAGGCAAAATTTTATCACAATTTTGGAGAATATATTTTTTTACCTATTCTTGTTCGATTGCACTGAAATTAACATTTCTTTTTTCTTTCATGCAATGGTTTTCTAACTTGTAGAAAAAAAGCTTTTATTTATTTAATTGATTTAGATCACTTTCGTAATTCCTTCCATATATATATATATATATATTCAATCTTAACTCAACCAAAAAATATTGGATAAGAGTGTTATATATATTGTATACTTAATATATTTTAGTATAAATATTTATATATATATATATATATATATATATGTATATATATATTAATAAAATTGATGAATGTTGTATCCATTTATTTGTTTTATTTATTTTAAAAAAATATATCAAACAAACTAGTGTGGTTTAAAAACTATATGAATGTTTAAATGATATACGAGTAACAAAAATAATATTAACCATTTTGAAATCTATAATACTTTACAGAAAATTTAAAAAACATTATTGTTTACTAAAATTCTAAAATCGACAGTATTTTACGAAAGTTTCAAAGTGCACTATAGCTATCAAGGAGTTTTGAAACCCACATAAGTTAATGGAGTTTTAAAACTTTCATTAAAAACCTAAGAGTATGAAACCGCGATTAAAATTAGTTTTTTGGATTATAAAAACCTAAAAAACATGTTCATAAAAAATAATTTTCTTATAGAAACAAAAACTAAAATTATAGCTAAATCACTTAGCGAAAGTTTTTTAACTTTGGTAAATACAAAAGTAAACCCATTAATTTTTTTTAGTGAATTAAAGGGATTCTATGTCGTGGTATATGAATTTGTTATTAAAAATCTAATGATCTTCTTTAGTAAATTAAGAAATAATTCCATATAGAAAAATGACATTTTCTCCATCTCAGCAGATGGGCCACACACATAAAATATTGTAATCTCAATATGAAATGTATATTATCAATTCATTTTCGCATTTTTAACTTTGTTCTTGAGAAACTTTGTAGCTTTAAAATCTCAATAGATAAATCATCATTATTATTGTTATTGTAGTGAAAATATTTTTTCGATAGTCATTTTCAAGAGTTATAAACTTTCGAAGGTTTACATTAAATGGTAATAATGTTATTATAAGTATATGATATATATTTCATGTAAAACATATTAGTCTATATTGAATTTTTAGTTTTTAATTGAACTTAAAACTAAAATTTAAAAATATGACTTAAACTTGAAACAAGACTTACCTTTATACTACATTTATTTTCTAGGGTTCAAACAAAGAGCAATAGAAAATGTATCAAGAAAGTAGAAGAAAAACTTTAACTACGTGGAGGGAAATATTTTTTGTTATACTTTGTTCAACCAATACAAAAAGTGGGAGGAGAGAATGTACACAAAATTAAAACAAAATTGAAAATGATGTAATTTTTTTTTTAAAAATGACAAATTTTCTTAATTAGCAAAACTAATGTATAAAAAGAATAGTTAACTAAGGGTATTTATGTTTTTTCATCACATTAATTTTCTCTCTCTTGCTTTCTTTTCAAAATAGACGGGAAGAAACTCTTTTTTTAGAGAACTCACTATTTTATTCCCTCGTTCATCATACACTATAATTATTTGATTTTAGTTTCGCATTGACTTAATTCAAATATGATGACATGACATCAACTTGTGACATGTTATACAACTAAAATTAAGATGATTAAAATTTGAATGATGAAATCATATATTATATTAAGATCCAATTGAAACAACCCAAACCTATACACCCTCAATTGTAGAATTGTTATTAATCTTACAATTTAAAAGTGTAACTAAGTTGTTTTCAAAGCCATAAGATAGATAATACCATAATACAATATTTTTCCTCTTTCTTTTTCTTGTTTACATTGCAATGCAATCAAACAAAAAGGTGAGATTGTTCAGCTGCAATAAAGTGTTCATAGTTCAACATGACAAAAATAAAAATCCAATTTTTCTACATTTTGCCACAATCTAAACCCCAGAAAGGGATTAGAAGTGTTCCAATGAACAAAAGAACTAGAAGGTCAAGCTTGACTAAACTTTTCCTCTTCCAAAACGTGAAGGAGCAGCAGCAGCCATTTCTTCCATAAAATATTCAACCATGTTGAAGATTCTAATCCACAGAAAATTATCTTCAATCATTCCACCAATCACCACCAACAAAGGGCCAAGTCAAAGTCTTCTCCTTTCACTTCCCACTACAAACAAACCCCATTTCTTCCCCACTCAAACCAAACCCCAAAATGCATCTTTAAACATCCAACACTAAGATCTTTATATTTCATTCCCACACATACCCACATGAACAAACACACACAATTGAAACCTCGGAAAACAACATGTTCCTAAAAATCCAGTTTTTGTTCCTCACCCTTTTTCTGGCAGCCACCGTTGTTACCGCCATAGACCGGGGTTCCACTCTTTCAGCCTCTTCCACCTCCAACCAAACGTGGTCTTCTCCCAGTGGCACCTTCTCTCTGGGATTCATCTCCGTTCAGCCTCCCACCACCCCTCCTTCCTACATCGCCGCCATCTCCTACACCGGTGGCGACCCTGTTGTCTGGTCCGCCGGACACGGCGCAGCTGTGGACTCCGGTGGGTCCTTACAGTTCCTCTCCTCCGGCAACCTCCGCCTCGTCAACGGCTCCGGCGCCACCGTGTGGGAATCTGCCACGGCGGGCGCCACTTCAGCAGCCCTTGAGGACAGTGGCAATTTGGTGATTTCGAACGGCACAAGCACCGTCTGGTCAAGCTTTGAACACCCCACTGATACCCTGGTGCAGTCTCAGAATTTCAGTGTTGGTAAGGTTCTCACTTCTGAAAGCTACTTTTTTAGCCTCAGTGGAATTGGGAATTTGACTCTGAAGTGGAACAACAGCATAGAATACTGGACTCAGGGTTTGAATTCTTCCGTGAATATTAGTTTGGAGTCCCCTGTGTTGTCTTTGAATACGATTGGGCTTTTGGAACTTTCTGATGTGAACTTGGGTAGTAATCCTGTTCTTGTTGCCTATAGTAGTGACTATGATTTGAATGCTAACGTGTTTAGGGTGTTGAAGTTGGACAATGATGGGAATTTGAGGATTTATAGTACTAATCTAGGTGGTGGAACTTCTACTGTTAGATGGGCTGCTGTTGCAAATCAATGTGAGGTTTATGCTTACTGTGGGAACTATGGTGTGTGCAGTTACAATGATTCCAGCACGGTATGTGGTTGCCCTTCAGAGAATTTTGAGATGGTTGATCCGAATAATGGTAGGAAAGGGTGCAGGAGGAAGGTGAGTCTTGATAGTTGCCAAGGGAGCGCCACTATGTTGACCTTGGATCATGCTGTGGTGTTGAGTTATCCCCCTACATCGGAGACGTTTTTCATTGGTTTGTCAGCTTGTAGAACGAATTGTCTTTCGGGTTCAAGTGCCTGTTTTGCTTCTACTTCCTTGTCAGATGGCTCAGGGCAGTGTGTATTAAGATCAATAGATTTTGTTAGTGGATATCAAGATCCTTCGTTGCCCAGCACTTCTTATTTCAAGGTTTGTCCACCCTTGGCACCAAATCCACCATCCTCTTCGGCAGGGACTGTGAGGGAAAGGAGGTCCAAGGTGCCTGCATGGGTTGTGGTTGTGGTTGTTTTGGGTACCCTTTTGGTTTTGCTAGCCTTGGAAGGGGGTTTGTGGATGTGGTGTTGTAGGAATAACAAGAGGTTTAGTGGGTTGTCAGCTCAGTATGCTCTTCTTGAGTATGCTTCTGGTGCTCCGGTGCAGTTCTCGTACAGGGAGCTCCAGCAAGCTACAAAGGGGTTCAAGGAGAAGCTCGGAGCTGGTGGGTTTGGTGCTGTTTATAGAGGCACTCTTGTTAACAAAACTGTTGTTGCAGTGAAGCAACTTGAGGGCATTGAGCAAGGTGAGAAGCAGTTTAGGATGGAAGTTGCCACTATAAGTAGCACTCATCATCTGAATTTGGTGAGGCTTATTGGCTTTTGCTCCGAAGGGCGCCACCGGCTTCTGGTTTATGAGTTCATGAAAAATGGATCTCTTGATAATTTTCTGTTCCTGACAGAACAACATTCAGGAAAATTGTTGAATTGGGAGTACCGATACAACATTGCTCTTGGCACAGCAAGGGGCATCACATACCTACACGAGGAGTGCCGTGACTGCATAGTCCACTGTGACATAAAACCTGAAAACATTCTCTTGGATGAGAATTATGTTTCCAAAGTCTCTGATTTTGGCCTTGCAAAGCTTATCAATCCCAAGGACCATAGGCATCGGACCTTAACAAGTGTGAGAGGAACCAGAGGATACTTAGCTCCTGAGTGGCTTGCAAATCTTCCAATAACATCCAAATCTGATGTTTACAGCTTTGGTATGGTTTTGTTGGAGATTGTGAGTGGAAGGAGGAATTTTGATGTTTCAGATGAAACAAACAGGAAGAAGTTCTCCATCTGGGCCTATGAAGAGTTTGAGAGAGGTAACATCAGTGGAATTTTGGACAAAAGACTAGCTGCACATGAAGTTGATATGGAGCAAGTAAGAAGGGCAATTCAAGCAAGCTTTTGGTGCATCCAAGAGCAGCCATCTCAGAGACCAACAATGAGCAGAGTGCTGCAAATGCTAGAAGGAGTAACTGAGGTTGAAAAGCCACCTGCCCCAAAATCAGTGATTGAAGGAACTGTAAGTGGAACCAGCACATATCTGAGTAGCAATGCCAGTGCATTCTCCACTGTTGGAGTTTCACCCCCTGGACCCTCTTCTGCATCATCATTTCAGATTAGTGGTGTTTCAACCTTCAACTCAGGAAGGACCCCTGAGAAGGCAACCTCATCTCTTTTACAATCAGACACATGACAGAAAATTGCTTCCATTTTCCTTTTTCACATTTCCCACAAGAATTGGTTCAAAGTCTCATTCACTTGTGTTGAGGGGACTTTGTGCAGGAGCAGCAGAAGTACAAGCTTTGCTGGTCAAACCCTGTATAATATGATCTTGATTGTATACTATATTTCATTTTTTTCTTTTATTTATCCTCATCATTGTATTGTATGTTCCTTCAAAACAGGATATTGCAAAGCTGCAGCAATTATTTGTATTCATTCCTGAAAATGTGCTTGTGTCAGCATAAGCACAATGGTCTGCATAATTCTGGGTCAACAATGCAACCCAATATCTTTGGTGTGCCAATAAAAGTAGTGAAATTTTATGTTCTCATTGAGCACCCATCTGATAAACTATTGAATTTTTCTTTTACCAAACCTAAAAGTTTGAGACTGAAAACGTGAAAACGTGAGACTCTTTGTTTGATCATGAACATAATAATCAACTGTGAGGTCTGTCTTTTTTGTCATAATGGTCAATTATATGCATGACATCTCACATCTGCATGAAACCCGTGTCATTCACGTTTTATTGTTGGTGGAGTGAGTATTTCCAGTTTCTTGGTAAGAGGTTAAAAGAAAATAATTTTGAAAATTTTTTTTTACCACAAGATTCAGAGATAATTTGGAACTTAACAAATTCTCATATAGTTTAGAAACCAAGAACAAGTTAATTTGTATAGATTACATTATCTCTTAACTTAATGAGATGTTTTTAAAGAGCAAAACCATGATACAAGTTTAAGCAAAGTTATACTTTCAATATGACAGAAGAATACTTCATTGCTTGAAGTCAATGAATGTTCAAAATGATGTCCATGTGACCGCGTCAATATCTTCATTTCAAACAAGTTCAAATTCAATGCACGTGTAGGACTAGGCTCTTGGTTACAGCTCTTGAAGACCATTTTGTGTTGTTGAAAACTTCATCAAGAAGTTAGTTAGACATAACATTCAAATAAATAAAAACGTATGATGAATGGTGGACGAAAAGGAATTCTGAGAGAGAACAAAAATGGTGAGGGTGGATGTTTTTTTCTTTAGATTTCAGAACACCAATTCGAAAGGTCAACGCATTCCAAAATAATCATTCTGAAAATATATTTTTATTGAAAGTTTTAGAAGTATTTCTGAATTTAAAAATATCTTTTAAAACATTTAATTTTGAAAATATCAAAAAAATAATTTTCAAAATAAGTGTTTCGAAAAATATTTTTGACTCTTAAAAAATATCGTCCAAAATAATTGTTCCGAATGTTTCTAATATTTCGGAAAATATATCTAGATCTGAAAATACTTTCCAAAATAATCATTCTAAAATATAAAAAAATATTTTCGAAATAGGTGTTTTAGAAAGTATTTTCTAAATCCAAAAATAATTTTCAAAACACATTTCAGAATTTGCCTTCATATTTGCTTTTATATGAATAATATTTCAGAATGTATTTTCATATATAAAAATATCTTTCGGAACATTTAATCCAAAACATAAAATTATTTTTTCAAAATAATTGTTTTGGAATGCATTCACATTCGGAATTGAGTGTTCAGGAAACTATAAAAGACACCCAACCTCTTCCAGCACCATTTTTCTTCTCCCTCATAATTCCTTCTCGTCCACCATTCATCATACGTTTCTATTTATTTGAATGTTATTATTGAGTCAAGGCTATGCAAAGGGAGAGGGAGAAGGTGCGGTGCTAGGATAAATTGGAAGGAAAATTAGGGTCAGTGATTTTATTATTGACTCAAGGGTAAAATAGGCATTTTCAAAATTAGCGGGATGCAGGAAGAAAACGCCGTGGTGCAGGAAGTAGCAGCCCTTTGGTATGGGGTCTTCACAATGTTGGAGCCCTTTAAAAGAAGGGTTTTTCTTCCTGCACTCCCAATTTTTTTTTCTGCATTTCCAAGTTTGATTGTGAAGATCATTATATCCTTTATAAAAATAAAAGTAAATTATAAATTAAATATCTCCGCAGTCTGCATCCCTAAGAATGAAATTTGTTACTCCGATTTCTGAAAGCCGGTAACACCAGTTTTTAAAAGCAGGTAACCCCAATTTTTGTTTTTAATTTTTTTATATATATTTTTATATTTTTTAAAATTATATTTATATATAATTATATTATTTATATTAAGTTTAAGAAAATTTCTAATAATTTTATTTATATATTTTTAGTTGTATATCTTTATTGTTTAAAAATAAAAAATTAATTCGATGGAAGTTGGTTGATAAAAGCGATTAAGGTTCTATGGTCATAATAAAATTATTTCTCAATAAATCATCAAGAAAGTATTAAAGTAAAAAATAAAAGTAAGAAAATAAATGATTATCTCAATATTTATCATAAATCATTAATATTTTATTATGGTTTATGTATCTTAAATTTATGATTCTCCTGTGATGTTTCTTTCAAATTAAGTTTTACCCAAATTAGTATGAACCCTAATTGTGATTTTAGAATTTTTTTTTTATCAAATTGGCATTAACCTTAATTATATTTTTACCCAAATTAGTACAACCTTAAATTATGAAATTTAAAGGTTGTTGTGTTTTCTGCTGAAATGATAAAATTTATGGATATATCTTGGATTGCATTACAAATTCTGCTACACATAATGAATTAGTTGGATAACCTTGATTTGAATAGAAATTAGAATGCCTCTGTTGTGTGAATTCAATGTTTTAAAAATATTAGAAATTGAAAAGTGCATACGTGAATCACTATATAAAAATGGTTTAAATAAAGAAAATGAAGAACTTTTTATTTAACTAAAAAATTAATATATATAAAAATAAATAAATTTGGCACCCCTAACATTTTTATTCATGTTTCGCCACTGTTCTTATCTTGAAAATCGATAAAACCGGATTCTGAAAGCCGGTAACACTGGGTTCTGAAAGCCGGTAACTCCGGCTTCTAAAAGCGAGTAACTCTAACTTCTGAAAGCCGATAACTACAACCCAAAAGGATAGCAGTGGAATTATAAAAAAGTTGAGGGTGTAGGAAGAAAAATTGGGGGTGGAGGAAGAAAAACGTAAAAGAATTTCGGAGTTTCTTCAATATTGGGCTTAATCCAAATGGACTCTAGAAACTTCTGACGAATCTTAAACTGATTTTTTCTTCCTTCACCATCCCATAATTTTTTAAATGACCATTTTATTCGTATTAAAAGTGAGTTCTAGATTAACTGTTACACAGAAATCTTTTGTAAAAGTTATTTAGAATTTCTGGAACAAAAATTTTAAAATATGATTTCCGAAACATGATTTCCAACAGAAGAAGCTTGTGACTAAGTGGTGTTTAAGAAAATGGAGATATTCAATAATGATGATGATGGTAACAGAAATGGAGGAAAAGTAATAAATGCAAGTTAATTTGGTAGTGTGAAAGAGGCAATTTGTAGTGTGTTCTCTAAGTGATTGCAGAAAGTGAGATGGTTATTATGGTGCACAATCATTTGGTGAATCAGTATAGGTAGGGCATCCTCTGCAGCTGGACACATCACAAATTTTACCCTAAAAACTTAAAATCAGCTTCTCTCAATGGCTGACATGCAACACTTCACTATTCATCAATGGAGTTTTCATGTGCCATATGATTCAAATCTTTTCAGTGGGGGAATAGAGTGTGCACATATCACAACATGTCTTTAGGAAAATAGTCATTCATATTGTTACTTATGAATTATTCACTAATTTTCTCCATTATCAACTTTTTCCTTTCAAAATCTTAACTCGTTATTTTTTTTTTAGTAACTCTTTTAATAGGATTTTAATTTCATTCCAATCAAGAGATGACGAGGATTGAGATTAAGTAAACTAATATTTTTTAACATTTATTAGGTTTTGTTATTTTACTAAAATTTTAATGTAAATGGTTAAGAAAAACCAAATGTAACAGCAGTTTCAATCTTTTGAAAATGAAAAAGAGAGGGAAGTAAAAGAGTGCAATCATTGTACTTTGGTTTATGTTTATTAGTATTTTAGCTGGAAATTATTTTTAGCGCAATTTGGCTTCACAAATAAGTACTAACTAAGATGTATTTCAAGAATAACATACAAATCAGGTAAATAACCTTCAAATATATATATATAATCATACACACAATCAATCATATTCACATCTCATTCATGTATTCTAATAGATACAATTTCAATTCATTCATTAAATATCTATAAAGAATTAAGTGTCTAATTTTCAGTCCAATGAGCTACCTCTTATGTATTGAAATTACACATCATAAACATTTGATTATACTTTTAAAAGAATTATACTATCTTCACTAAGTTGTCACCACAGCTATATAATAGAAACTTAGCCCACTTATATAATAGGGTAAATCCCTTTGACTTACTAGACATAATTCTTCTTCATACTATAGACTAGCCCATGTGAACCTTCATAAATTCTCACCACTTCATATTTTTTTTTTATACAAGTCCAATATTAATAGAGTCAGACTTGATCACACCAAGACAAAACAACAATTCACTTTTGAAATACCTTTTAAGAGGACAACAAGTGGGTACACCCCACAAGTTCATAATACAAATAAAATGTAAAGACTGAAAAATATCACCTCATGTGATTGAAAGAATAGATAAAACAAAGGGTTAAATATGCTTGTAGTCCCTAAATTTGGACACCTAATTGAAAGTTGTCCTTTATCCCAAACTCTGATACATTTTAGTTTCTAAACTTTAAAAATGAATGGATATAGTTCTCTTAACCCAATGATGTTAATTTGTTTTGTGTTAAACAAAGTTCTAAGCTAACATTTTAGTTGAAACATGTCAAATGGTGTAAACAACTCAAACACCAACCTAAAACGTCATTGACATGTCAAAAAAAAATGTAACACTATTGGGCTAGGAGGACAATATATATTCATTTCTAAAGTTTAGAGATGAAACTCTATTAAAGTTTAGGATAAGAAAAATTTTAATTTCTTGTCAAAGTTTAAGACTAAAAACATATTTAACTTTAAAACAAATCATATATTAGGAACTTGACTATATTATTAGAAAATAATAGATGGATTGACTATATCAAGAAGAGGGAGTGAATTGGTTTTGAAACTTTTTTCAAATAATTTTTGTAACATCCATAAATTATACTATCAATAAACAATGTATTACTTTATTTATAAGTATTTTAATATGTATCTATACTATATATATATATAATATTTAATATTTATGTGTTCATAATTTATTATAATAGATATATTATAACATCCCCTGGCCCACCCTAGTGCCATGTCAGGTCTGCAGCCCAATACACCCCAACCCCTCGCCCCAAGTGTCCCCCCACTTCGCAAGGCAGGTTGTTGCCAGTGGGTATCTGTTGTCCTCTTGGCAAGCGTACCAAAAGTCAACTGTAGTATAATGATTTAAAGTAGGAGTGTCGAACCCACGAGGAACGGATTCAGTTAAAATAACTAATTATCTCGATCAGCATATATATACAAAGATTTTAATTTGATTTGACATTACTATTGCATGAAATTAATATAGTAAAAGGAGAAAAGTTTAGAAAAATACAGTAAAAGAAACTGGGATTGAATTTCATCTATCTCCCTTGTT
>Ga0214542_1004690_pt1 | contig 26822 bp, 22 predicted proteins | sample CNSS1metaG_FD_160096 | JGI IMG/M metagenome (GOLD analysis project Ga0214542, IMG submission 160096) | Root nodule microbial communities from cowpea collected in UCLA plant growth center, Los Angeles, California, USA - CNSS1 | ecosystem: Host-associated > Plants > Roots > Nodule | place: USA...
TGATCTTGCAACTTTGGGTTAGTTTCATCAAATACAACATGCATAGACTCTTCAACAGTCATCAATCTCTTATTATAGACTCTATATGCATGACTTTGTGTAGCATAGCCTAGAAAAACACCTTCATTTATAAGAAAGCAATGTATATTATATGATGCATGATGCAGATCAATCAAGTATATATTGTTGACTCTTTTTTCTATCAATACAATACTACTAAATGCATCATAGATAAGACAATGATTTGGTTCAAACACAACTATAAAACCTTTGTCACTAAGTTGGTCAAGGTACCACAAGTCTTTCTTTTCACTTTTTATAACCTGCAAAACAAATATACATTACATGGTACCCTTTTATAGGTTGGGTCCAACATGGTTATGCCTTTCTAGATCCTTTTGGGGTCCATTTCATAATCCCTTTAGGAACATCATACTTTCTAGCATGACAATTCTTATTAACATGACCTTTTTGCATGCAGTAGTTGCATGAAATGAATGGCATGTCACTTGGCATACTTTTTGAAAAGAAACTAGAGAACTTCTTGGTTTTCTTTTGAAAAGAAGGATTAAAACCAAGTCCAGCTTTGCCAAACACACAATTTTGTGAACCAAGAACAGCTTCTAAGTTTGCTTCTCCTCTTGTGAACCTTGCACAGGTCTTTATAAGGTATTTCACTTGTTTTTTCAAAATTGTGCAGGATTTTTCAGCTGACTGATTTCTAAAACAGTCGGTTGAATTATTGGCTTGAGGAAGATGACTCATAACCAGCCATGAGACACAAGTTGGCTTCTTCACTCTCATCTTGTGAGGAGCTACTTGTTGTTGAATCATCATTGTCCTCCCATGCAATGTATACACGTTTCTCCTTTGGCTTCTTCTCCTTTTTCCTATCAATACTCTTTTGGGATTACCTTTGATACCTTTCCTTTTGAGATACTTACCAAACCTCTTGACAAGGAGATTCAAGTTCTCACTTTCACTTGATTCAGCCACCTCATCCTCGAGTTCCTCATTCTTCTTGGTGCTAGTCTTCAAGGTTATGTTCTTAACCTTTGTCTCACTTAACTCAAGCTCATTAAGCCTTTGCATCTCAATCTCATGCTCCCTAAGCTTACCAAACAATGCAGCTGTAGTCAAAGTGGATAGATCTCTTGTTTCTGAGATCGTCGTGACCTTTGGTTGCCAAGATCTATCAAGACACTTTAGCACCTTGATGTTTAACTCTTCCTTGTCAAATTCCTTACCCAAGCCTATGAGATGGTTGACTATGTGAATGAATCTCTTTTGCACATCCGCTATAGATTCTCCTTGTTTCATCTTGAATAGCTCATACTCTTGAATCAAGGCATGCTTTCTTGCTCTCTTAAAATCATTGGTTCCTTCATAAGTCACTTCAAGAACCTCCCACATTTCCTTGGCACTATTGCATTGTGAAACACGAAAAAACTCATCCATGTTAAGAGATGAAGTGAGGATATTCTTTGCATTGCAATCATATTGGGCTCTCCTCCTTTCTTCCTCATTCCATTGAGTCCATGGCTTATTAACCTGCACATCATCAATAATATGCTTAGGATTATATGGTCCATTTATGATTGCATCCCATATCCCTTGATCTATTGACTCAATAAAGATTTTCATCCTAATTTTCCAAAATTGGTAATTAATGCCACTAAACATAGGGGGTAGAGATGGTAAATAAATTCGTCCCCGTGGGTATTGCCCGCACCTGTCCCCGGATTGACGAGGAATCCCCTCATTGACTAGGTATGGGTATGGGTATGGGGAATCCCCGACTTTTTCAATTGGGTATGGGGATGGGTATGGGGATGTACATATCCCCGCCACAATACCTGTCCCCGCCATATCTCCATTCCCGTTTAAATTATTAAAATCTTCATAATTAATTAAGTAACCATATATATATAATTTTTTTTTATTTCTTCTAATTATTTGGTTTGTATGAAACTCATTCGTATCCAATATATTTTTCATCTTATCATAAATCTTTGTATAATTATGTTAAAATGATGTATGTAATTAAATTTTTTTATGTCTCACATTTGAATATTTATATTATTTTTTAATATTTTTATTTATTGTATATTTTTCTTTCACATGAGAATGTTTGTACTCTCAATTTAAGTGTTTAAAAGCATAAACCTTTCATTTACAAGGTAATATAAAAAAAATATTTACTTATTATTAATATTTTTTGTTTCATTTTAACAATTTTTTTTGTTTCTCTAAAACAATTTTGGTTATTTATTGACCATTGAGTATATATGTTGATATTTGAAAAAAGAAAATAGATCTCTAAGGTATTTTTCATCTTATCATATCCTTAATTATACATTTATTTTCCTTTGTGCGATTTCTTTCAGTAGACTCTCAAATTGTTTCTAAGACACACATTTGTTATTTTTTAATACTTTTATTGTTGTTTATTTTAATCATGTAGAATACTATTTTGATATATTTATCTAATTATTTTTTATTTTCTAACTCATTATCAATCATACTATAATATTTTCACTATAATTATATAAATAACTTTTATTTACTTCAATATAAAAATTTAATGTAATTGCCATGGATATTTTTTTATCACCATCCAACATATATTGGAGTTCAAAAGATCTTTTGCGGCATTTTGATCAAGTGATGTATTATAACTTTTAGGTTAAATTATTCCTTTAGTTCCTATTTTCGTAGTAAAATATCAATTTGGTCCCTCAATTTTGTTTATCTCAATTTGGCCCTATTTTGGGAAATTTGATGCAATCAAGTTCTTTCCGTTAGTGGTGCAGTAACGGTGTTAAATGGGACGCCATGTGTAAGTTTCTGAATTTTTTGAATTTTTTTTGAATTTTTTTTGAATTTTTTTTTTTATTTTTTTAAAATTTTTTAAAAAAATTAAAAATTTGCCACATGTCAAGATGACATCGTGTCACATGGCAGTGATAGTGTCACGTGTCACAATTATGCCAGGTGTCATTTCCCTATTCTTAATTTGGTCCCAGTATTTTAATTTTTGTCTCAATTTATTCCCAATTTTTGTAAAAATGGTGTAATTTTGTCCCTCTCCAAATTTAAACCAAATTAAATTTGTATACAAATGTGCACAAATATTTCTATCAAAATTGATATTTCAAGTTAATATTTTTAACAAGATTAAGTTTATTTTAATTTATATTTTACATTAAACTTTATTTAAAATTATTTTAAAGTTGTTAATAGAAAATAATGCTAATAACAAAAAAAAATCATAAATTATATTGATATTTTATTACATCATACTTTAATATTGTTTTTTATTTGAATTTATATTTTAAATAATTGCATATTTTTAAAATGTGTAAAATTCAATAATTTCTATACAAATGTTTTAGTTGGTGTAAAAAGAATAATTATATAAATTTAAGAAAAATTAACTAGTTTATGTAACAATAAAAAACAAATAAATTTAAAATTTGAAAACAATTTTAAGTAAAATTGAATGTGAAACAAATTTAAATAAACTTAGTTTTGTTGAAAATATGTAATAAAAATATCAATTTGAATAAAAAAATCAAATTTAATAAAAATATTTGTATAACATTTATATAAAAGTTAATTTTTATTTCAATTTGGAGAGCGGCGAAATTGCACAATTTTTACAAAAATTGAGACTAAATTGAGACAAAAATTAAAATATAGGGACCAAATTGAGAATGAGAAAATGACATCTGGCATAATTGTGACACGTGGCACGAAGTCAGCTTGACACGTGGCAAATTTTTAATTGTTTTTAAAAAAATTGAAAAAATAATAAAATATTCAAAAAATCTAGAAACTGACACATGACATCCCATTTAACACTGTTACTATTCCACTAACGGAAAGGACTTTACATCAAATTTTCCAAAATAAGGACCAAATTAAGATAAAAAAAATTGAGGAACCAAATTGATATTTTGCTACCAAAATGAGGCCAAAGGAATAATTTAACCTTACTTTTATTAGTGTATAAAAAAAATATTGATTAGAATTTAAGAAATTGAAGTAAACAGACATTTAAAATATATTTTAATTTGAATATTTGTTTTTCTTTTATATTTTTAAAAAATATTTTTAAATTTTATCAACTAGGTTTCATTAATGTTTGCAAATTTAATAAATATTTTTGTTCTAATGAAATTTTATTTGGTATTCTAATCTAAAATGTAACCAATTATAATTTATTTTAAAGTAATTGATATTGAAGAAACAACCATCGTCCTATATATTTGATAATATTATGTTTCTTTTACCGTAATTTTTTATTATTTTATAAAAAATTAATTAAAATTAACATTGAAGTGGTAAGACAACGGGTATGGGTATGGGTACTAAATTATACACGTTACTCGGTGGGGATGGGGATGGGACAAAAGTTTGATACCTGTTGGGTTTGGGTATGGGGATGAGGATGAATTTTTTTTTTTTGGGGATGGGTATGGGATAGCGAAACCCGTCCCCGCCCCGCCCCGTTGCCATCCCTAATAGGGGGTTTATGAATTGAGGCACCTTCACCAAAGGGTAACTTGTTTTCAGCCATTTCAAGTAGTTCAAAAATAGATTTAGGACCTTACTTAATCAAATTTCAAGTACCTTGCTCTAGATACCAATTGTTAGTTTTGAAATGGTTGAAAACCAAGAAGGGGGGTTGAATTGGCTAGTTAAAAATTTAGGCTATTTTTGCAAGCTAAAAACCACCTTTAATTGAATCAAATAGATCACCAAATTAGGATGCAAACAGTACTGAACTATACACTTTCAATCGATCAAAAACAGAGTTAACAAATTGATTTTACTAAACAAATTTTGTTCTGGTATAATCAATCGATTGAAACTAAAAAGCAGTCGACTGAAATACTGGAAAAAATGTAGAAATGCGAATTTGAATTTTAAACCAGAAACAATGCTCAAGAATGATCAAGACCAGTTCCAAACGATCATACAAACATGCTCAATGCTGTAGATGCCATGAAAACATGCAAGAACATGAAAAAGATGATTAAAGCACAAGTTCTTGAAACTTTAAAATGAAAATGCAAGAGAGAAAGGTTAGAGAAGAGAGGACACCATGAGATTTTTATACTAGTTCACTCAAACATGAGCTACATCCAGTTTATCAAGATAACCTTAGCTTGACTTTGCACTATTTCAAAAATTTTACAAAGTATCCACCTTTACACTTCCAAAATATACAAAAACACCACAAAAGATTCTTGAATCACACAAGAATCACACTAGCACAGCAAGAACCCTCTTGCAGACCTGGAAAACCACCAGGCACACACACACAAAGCTTGAGAAAGATCAAACCTCAGTGGTAGCACAACCTTGCCTACCACAAACCACTTTCTCCAAGCTTCAAACCAAGCCAAAAGCTCCAAAAATTGATCCAAGATCAATCTTCAACAGTTGCAACACCTGTTTCCACAAGTTTCCAGAACAAAATCGTGCTCTAAAATGATCAACAGACATCTCTTTCAAAAATCACAACTTTTATAGTCAAACTGTTACGAAATTCAACAGGTTAATTTTCAAATTAATCGGTTGATTTCACTTGAATTTGTTGTAGTTTAAGACTACTACAGCCAACCTTTTAACCTGTTAAAAAACCATTCAACAAATTAAAAGAGACATTTTAACTGTTGAAAAATCATTCAATAGATTAAAAACACAATAAAGACCAAACTACATCTAATTAATGCTTTAAGGTCTACAACATGAGTTACAAACTACAAAAACACTTTCTTAATGATGTAACTACTTGAAGAGCACACGTTTTAGCCTTGATCACCATGGATATCATCAAATCTTCTTTGCTTCATCAATGTAGGCTTCATTTCAATGGTAATGGCTTCAAGATAGTTCAAAAGAGCTTCATTCAATCTTCATCAAATCTTCAAGAAGCAAACCAACTTGGCTTCTCATGTCAACAAGCACACCTTATGATCAAAGATGTGGAACTATTAAAGAAGTTCAGAGACATGAAATTGCATATGGAACTGGGATCCGAGTTCATTAGATGTAGTACCCTGACTATATCTAGTGACTTCTCTAACTCAGTCAAAGAGAGACAATTGTTGGATGCCAGTTTGAAAAGGGTAGTGGAACAACTTGGATCAGATGAAGCAAAGGATTTTGCCTTGGGTAACGATGGTATATTGAGATTCCAGGGTAGGGTGTGTATACCTGATGATGCTGAGGTGAAGAGGTTGATCCTTGAGGAAGGGCATAAAAATCGTCTTAGTTTGCATCCTCGCATGACTCAGATGTACTAAGATCTCAAGGAGACCTTCTGGTGGCAAGGTATGAAGAAGGATGTGGCACAGTTTGTGTCTGCTTACTTGACATGTCAGAAGGCGAAGGTGGAGCATCAGAGACTCGGTGGAATTCTACAGTCTTGGGACATACTAGTGTGGAAATGGGATAACATAGTCATGGACTTTGTAACCCATTTGCCACGGACCTTTAGAGGCCACAATACGATCTGGGTTATTGTGGACTGATTGACCAAGAGTGCTCACTTCTTGGCAATGAATCTGAGAATGTTTATGGCCAAGTTGGCTTAGTTGTACATTAAGACGATTGTAAGATTACATGGGGTACCTTAAAGTATAGTCTCAAATAGAGATTCGCGTTTTACTTCTCGGTTTTGGCAGACCTTACAAAGTTCTTTGGGAAGCAAACTAACTATGAGTTCAGCCTATCATCCCCAGACTGATGGTCAATCTGAGAGGACGATTCAGTCACTAGAGGATCTTTTGAGAACATGCGTGTTGGATCATTTGGGTGCTTGGGATGAAGTTTTACCTCTGATAGAGTTCACTTACAACAATAGTTTTCATGTGAGCATTGGCATGGCGCCATATGAAGCTCTTTATAGCAGGAAGTGTAGGACTCCTTTGTGTTGGTATCAGGATGGGGAAGCAGTGCTAGTTGGACCCAAGTTGTTAGAGCAAACCACTGAGAAAGTGAGGATGATGAAGGATGGGATGTAGGCATCTCAGATTAGGGAAAAGGGTTATGCGAACCGTAGGAGGAGACCTTTGGAATTTGCGACTAGAGATCATGTGTTCTTGAGGGTGACTCGAACCATTGGTGTGGGAGGAGATCTCTGCTCAAGGAAGCTTTCTCCTAAGTTCCTTGGCCCTTATCAGATATTGAGGAGGATTGGGCTGGTGGCTTATGAGATTGCCTTACCTCCTTAGTTGGCAAATCTCCATCCAGTATTCCACTTGTCATAGTTGAGGAAATACGTGTTCAAGCCGTTCATGTGCTGGAAGCTAAGGATGTACAAATTAAGGAGGATCTCACTATGAAGGTACCACCCATTGCTTTGGAGGATAACCGAGTTGAGGAACATCGGGGAAAGCAGTCAGTCTTGTCAAGGTCATCTAGGACCGGAGGACAGGTGACTCTACTTGAGAGTTAGAGGAGGATATGAGGAAGTCACATCTGCATCTGTTTACCAAGTAAGTTTTCATTTTCGAGGTTGAAAATTTTTGTTGTTGGGGAGAATGTAAGACCCACTATTTATTTTGCCCTCATTTTTAAAGGGCTGCCCCAAATTAGTTAGGCCTAGGGCTGGCTTATAAGGAGCCAAAGACCCTAAACTACCCTAACCCCACTCATTCCTTTCACTTTTTCAGAAATCAGTTCTCTTCATTCCCTCTTAGAGCAATTGCGAACTCTTTGCTAGGGTTTGGTACCACCCTTGTTAAGCAAGTTCGAACTCATTTCTTTCTCCACCTTCTTAGTCCGTTCCTAGAGCTGTTGTGCTCACTATTTAGCATCAAAGTATTTCACTAGCTATTTCCAGGTAAGAGAAGTTAGAGTTCACTCGTTCACTTCATTTTTTGCTTGATTTGCTATTATTTCACGATTGTATGGTTGTTATGCTACTGTGAGCTTATGAAATGCCTTATTGAGCCATTCGGATTGTGTTTGTTTGACTGTTGCACGAGAGAACAATGGTTAACACTAGTTTTCTCGCCCAAGCGAGCACGCCTCGCCTAGGCAAGATTAACAGAGACTCGCCCAGGTTTCTTGCTTAAGTTGTCGCTTAAGCAACGAATCTTCGTTTTGAGCGAGGTGTGGTCTCGCTCAGGCGAGGCGAGGAGGGCTTGCCTAAGCGAGAAACCGCAAGAAGCCATTGTTTCCTTTTTCGAGCTCTCACCTAGGCGAAAGGAGCGTGCCTGAGCAAGAAAACCCTTTCACTTGAGCGAAACCTTTCTGCCTAAGAGAGAGGCTGGGCAAGAATGTGTTTTGCTTTGTTATTTCCCTCTGTTCTTGGGTGAATGACATATGCTTGGTTGGATTACTATATTAAGGCATGATTTGAGTGGTGATGCTTGTATGGAATGGTTCATGGGCTGAATATGATGAGTTTAGTATGATTCTGGTATGGAATATGGATGAAGGTTGGTTGTAAATGTTGGCATGAGATTGATATGCATGACAAGTATACACTTGATTGATAGAACATGTTGTTGGTATGGTTAAGACGAAATTCCACGATAGTTTCGTGGTTGTGCCTCATTGGTTACGGCGTAATTCCATGAATCTCTAGGTGAGATCTCATGGTGGTGCTTCAGATGGTCAGAACATAATTCCATGACCCTTGTTAGTGGAAATTCATGGTGGTGCCTCATTTATATAATTTAGTAAGGATTCAAGGTAAGGATTACATCCTGACACTCTAAAGAGTTAGTTAGTCTCACATAGAGCGTACTAACTCACGTGGTGAGAATAGCAGAATGCTTGGAACTCTTTAAGGACTAACCTTGTGTGTGGGGGAAGTAAAACACTATAACAATTAGCTCAGTGGAGCAGCTCGGTAGAGCAGCTCGGTAGAGCAGCTCGTAGAGTAGTAAAGGCCACCACAAGTTCAAGCATCTGCTTAATCCGACTAATTATATGTGTCCAGACGAGTCGTGTTTTAAGTCTTAGTGTATTGTTTGCAAGTCATAACATGATTGGTTGACCTATGCATCTTGGACTATGATAGGCCCCACCATCAGTCTCAAGTGACTACATATTTTCCTCCCCACCAGAACAGGGTCCAGTGCTTAAATTGTGGAGGCCCTCATCTGAGGAGTGTCTGCTCGCATATGGAAGGTTATCGCAGTTGTAATAATTGTGGCAAGGAAGGCCACTTTGGCAAAGACTGTCTCACCCTTGCCAAAGTAGTGACGTGTACTCCGCCTTAGGCTCTAGCTCAACACCAGTAGAGGAACCAAGGCAACAGGCCTCAGGCAACAAGCAAAGTCTACGCTATGACAGGAGTAGAGGCTGCAGGCTCAGGTAACCTTGTTATGGGTCATTGTGTGATAACAAGAAAATATTATTGTGTGTTGTATGATTCTGGAGTGACAAAATCTTTTGTGTCAGATGCTTGTGTGAAACGTTTGGGTCTGCCAGTGTGTGAGCTGCATTGTGAGCTTGTGGTATCTACTCCGGCGTCGGGTTTGGTTAGGACATCATCCTTGTGTGCTAGATGTCCAGTAGAGGTAGAGGGGCGCAGGTATAAAGTGAATCTGATCTGCTTATCTCTACAAGAGTTGGAAGTGATCTTGGGAATGGATTGACTCTCTGCCAATCGCATCCTTATAGATTTTCGAGAGAAGAGGTTGTTGTTCCCCAACTCAGAGGAGCCTGAGTTGTTGTCGTCCCACGGGGTTATGAAAGAGATGCAAGGAGGTGCACAATGTTTCATAATCTTCACGCTTCTGGAAGTGGAAGAGAAAGAAAGGATGTTAGTGATACCGGTTGTGCACGAGTTTGAGGATGTATTCCCAGAAGAAGTACCAGGGTTACCTCCTAGTAAGGAGGTGGAGTTCTCTATTGACCTGGTGCCAGGAACTGGTCCAGTGTCGATGGCCCCATATCGTATGGCTCCAGCGGAATTGGTAGAGCTCAAAAGTCAGATAGAGGAGCTACTAGGGAAACAGTTTATACGACCTAGTACTTCGTCTTGGGGAGCACCAATAAATGTTGGCATGAGATTGATATGCATGACAAGTATATACTTGATTGATGGAACATGTTGTTGGTATGGTTAGGACGAAATTCCATGATAGTTTCGTGGTGATGCCTCATTGGTTACGGTGTAATTCCATGAATCACTAGGTGAGATCTCATGGTGGTGCTTCAGTTGGTCAAAACGTAATTCCATGACCCCTGTTAGTGAAAATTCATGGTGGTGCATCATTTATATAATTTAGTAAGGATTCAAAGTAAGGATTGTATCCTAACACTTTAAAGAGTTAGTTAGTCTCACATAGAGCGTACTAACTCAAGTGGTGAGAATAGCAGAAGGCTTGGAACTCTTTAAGGACTAACCTTGTGTGTGGGGGAAGTGAGACACTATAACAATTAGCTCGGTAGAGCAGTAAAGACCGCTACAAGTGCAAGCATTCGCTGAATCCGACTAATTATATGTATCCGGATGAGTCATGTCTTGAGTCTTAGTGTATTATTTGCAAGTCATAACATGATTGGTTGACCTATGCATCTTGGACTATGAAATTGTATGTAATTGTATGATAAATCATTTATGCTCTAGCTTACCCTTTGCTTGTTTGATTGTTATGCGTGTGGTTTTCTCTCTTTGTAATGATCATCAATTTATTGATGTGAACAGATGCGAGAACTCCTCGTGATCAATAGGGAAATGGGAATTTCACTGCATAGACTATCTGGGTTGAAGTCTACTTGTTTATGTCTTCCTTTAGGACTGTGGCCCATGTACCGCTTTATCTTAGAATTTTATTTTGAATACTTTAGATTTCTTATTCTCTTTTGTAACTGGCATCATGGTGTGCCTTAATCCTTTCCTGGTTTTTTGTATAACTTTAAGGAGTATCATTTATACTCCAGGACCTTGCTTACCATGTTTTTGTGTGACATTTCCTTTAATCATGATGATTAATTAAAATGGGGTGTTACAAATTTGATCTTTTTGATTATTCTATGAAAGATTTTTCGATGGGGATGCTAGTAATAAGATATGATAACATTGGGTTCTTTATCCTATCACCACCATCAACCACCATTCCATCAAATTCTGTAGCCCTTTCTTCTATTTTATGGCATAACCAATTAGGAGACCTACAAGCACAAGTTTTACACTACCTTAGGAAAAATAAATTTATTGAGAGCAAAAACTTTAATTGTTCTTTTGTTTGTGAATCTTGTGTTATTGGGAAATATGGTGAGTTGTCATTTTATGTTTCAAATTTGTGGACATCACTACCAACTTTAAGTTTTGTAGGTCATAAGTATTACATTCTTCTCTTAGATGATTACACTGATTTCTTATGGACATTTCCAATTGGTAGAAAATCACAACCTTTTTCCGTCTCTTGTCTTTTAGTGTATTCATTCACACTCAATTTGAAATGAATATTAAATGTTTTCAGTGTGCTAATGGAAAGGATTTCAATAATGAGTCTTTTAAAAATTTTTGTAACATTTGCGAAATGACATTTCGTTTTTCTTGCCCATATACCTCTCTACAAAATGGAAAAGTCGAATGTAAATTAAGAATAATCAAGAACCTCATTCAACACTACAAGAAAATTGTCTATTATCTACGAAATGTTTTTCGTAGTTATTTTTTTTATCTACCAAAAAATTTCGTAGGTAACATTAATATTCGTAAGTAAAAGGAAAAAAACATTATCTATGAAATTTTCGTAAATAAATATGACAAACTTTGACAAAATTATTTTATACAAATAATTTTCTACGGAAGTGGCTGTAGAAAATAAATACAATAAAAAATTATATAAAAATTATTTAAAAAATATTACCTACGAAAGAAACATTCGTATGTAATAATAATATGGATAATAATATTCCAACAAAATTTTTTGACAAGGTTTTGACACAACTTACGTGGCAGTAGTTTTTTTAATTTTTAATAACTGAAAATCTTTGTTCGCACGTGCAGCTGAGAGGGAAAGAAAAATGACATTAAATGTCCTTTAGAGAGAGAAAGTGAAGAGAAAAAAGGGGGAAGTGAAGCCGGTCCATTCCGCAGTGAGAAGTGAAGAGAGAGAAGGTGGAAATACCAACTTGCGATCGGAGTTAGTGGTTTAGTGACACAGAGATTCCGGCAGCCATTTCGCCGGTGGTGGTGGAGGTTCGTTGTCAGTGGTAACCGAAGACCGTCCCTACCATCGAGAAGACGAAGGTTTCAAAGTGGGTAGTGTATTTGGAAGTCCGAATCGACGCTGCTTGGTCGGCGACAACCGTTTGGTGATCGTGTCCGTTGCATTGTAAGTTTCTTTTGGTCCCATTTCACATTTGCTTAATGTGTTGGTTGATGATGAAATTTTTCTCCTTTTCGTGAATTTTTTGTTTTGTTTTGCGAAGAAGTTGGTATTGTACATGTTTGTTTTTGATGTTGTTGGGGAAAAGTGATTTGGTGGTGTTTGGGTGAATGTTAGTGAATTTTTGAGAACCCAATTTTGTCGTTCAGTGTTGTCTGTTATAGCGGTTTAGGTGCTTGAAAATTTTGAAGAAACCCCATGCAACGGTCTATATCGTTTACTTGTGCTGACATTTGCATGTCTTTAGGATTGTCGGTTGTTGGATTAGATGTAGATTTTGATAAAACTGTTTGTGGGGTACTGGGTGGACTTCTGCAAGACAGAATAGTAACTGTTGAAACCATTATTGAAATAATTCAGGGTTTGGTAGGTAGTGATTGTAATGAAGTTGATAACGTTTGTCGTTTGTACATATTTGTTTGTTTTGCTGTGTTTTACTTTCCTAGGAATTCAAAAACAATTAGTAACATACCTTGTAGTGTTTTAGATGATATAGATGGGCTGTGCAATTACAATTGGGGTAAGGCAGTCCATAGTTTTTTAGTTAAAAGTTTAAGTCGCGGGTTTCTGGCACTTGGACAGAGAGAGCTTTGCTTAAGTGGTGCAGCACCAGTTTTGCAGGTAGACTAAACTTCATTTACTAAATTATCTTGATTTGTAGAATGTTTAAAATGAAATAATGCATCATGTTGTTTCGTGTAGATTTAGGCTGTAGAAAGACTTTCACTGTGTGGCCCAGAATTGCAGTTAATTTTTCTGAGAATATTGGTGTGGTCGGAAGTTCACTTCAAGTCAAGACGGATTGAGAAGTTGTTCCAGGAGAGCAAAGTATTTTCTCTGTTCAACGATTTGTTCTTTATACAATTTTTTTTTGTTCTGAAATAGTAATTTTTTTTGTGTGGGTCTTGATTAGATATGTGGGGAATGGAGGCTGAGAGAAGAAGACAAGCAAAATATTATGATTCGTGAAGCGTTGCAACTTGGTGACGAAGAAAAGTCTGAAAAATCGCATGTGGATATCAAGTTGGCTTCGATAAAAGTTCTGCTGCAGAGGTTGAGAACCCATAGAACACGACTACGGATGATGAAGGACGAAATGACTTTAATGCGCGAAGAGATATCATTGCGATGTCATGGTGGAATTGACAAGGGTGTGCAACATGGGCAGGGCAACGACGATGATGAGGTCGAGGTGGAGGTTGGAGAGCGTGACGATGATGAAGAAGTTCCTGCTGATGGTGCAAATGTCGTTGAAGGAAATAGTGGTGGTGATGTCGGGAAAGGCGTTGATATGAACCGTGCATCCCATGGAGGCATTTCTGTTGAAGTTGAACCGCTTCAAGCCATAGTTTCCTATGTTCCACAACAACCACGAATGACTCAATTTAAAGTTGATTACATGAAGTTGTATACCAGTATAACAATTTTTGGTGTACCAAACAGGTATTAGATATATTTTAGTGTATTACAATACTTATTTGGTTTTTATTATAAGTTTGACATTTAATTACGAAACTGTTATTGTAGGGTGGTTTGCAACATCAATGGGCAAATTCTGGGCACGAATGAGTGTTGGGGTTTTGGTCCTAGAAAGAAGGTGGACAATATGGTAAGAAGCTTGTTTATAACATTTCAATCCGACAATTATACGTCACGATTAGTAATACATATTATTTTGTAGGTTGTTCTATTTGCTGCGAGCACAATGATGTACTTTGAACGACGTCGATATGGTCATGTCAAGAGAATACATTTCAATCCTTTATATACGGTAAACAGAATGTTTGTTTAATTGGTTATGTTGTTTGAGAATAGTTATAATGTATTGATGTATGTTATTAATGTAGACCCATGTCCTGACTGACTCACGGAGGATGATTGTTAAGAGACGTCAATGGACATTGAGAGACTACGTTGTCTACTTTCGTGCAGGACTGATTGTGTTAGAGGACATTTTATCTACTGATTTCGTGAGATTTATTATTTAGTATGTTGTATATTTTTTTGTCAATGTTTGTAAGTTAATTGATAGTAGTCATATTGTGTTGTAGTTGTTTGCTCCAATTGTTCATGACGATCATTGGTGGTGTTACGTCGTCAATTGTCAAGAGAAGAAGTTGTATGTGCTTGATTCGATAGGCCACTCCAACAAAAGTCGTAAAAGAATAGACAACGCAGTTGTAAGATTAGAATATTGTGATATTGGTTTTGTTTAGGTTGTCACATATTACTAGTTTCTTAAGTTAATGGGTCGTTATTATTTTGACACTGTAGGCTCATAATGTGGGATTACTTTTTGGGATGTTGATGAAGTGTTCGGAAGATGACTTCCCAAAATTTGAAGTTCACTGCGAGATAACTCCCATTCAACCGAACTTGTGAGTTTATCATTTCTTGTTTAATTGCACTGCAATTTGGTGATGAAGTTTGTTTATTTACATATATTTGTGGTGTTGTTTAGATACGATTGTGGCATTATTGTTCTTCAAATGATGGACTTGTGGAATGGTCAGAAGAAATTTGATGGCAATAGCATGCCTACTTACAGTAATGTAAGTTATGGTTAGTCCACGATTTTTATTATAATTTTTGTTAAAGATTGATGTATTTGCATTAACATATTTGTGAGTTGTTGGGCAGGAACAACTTCAACTGATTAGACAGCAATACATTTGGCATTGGATTCTAGATGTTGACAATATCTACAGGCAACAAGTCCTGCAGTACTACGACGCGCTTTTATAGAACATAGGTGTGCATTAAAAAGGATGGGTGGTATGATGTAGGCTATGAACTTTTTTAACATTTTTTGAGAAGGTCATTCAATTGTTGTACATATTAACTGGAACAGTTAATCACAATTTATTCTTACTTTGTTGATTGATATTTGTATACTTTTTTTTAAAACATTCAGGTCCAGTGTACACAGTCTGTTTGACTTAATGATTATTTTGTAGTTGAATGCATAGTGTAAGTGAGAATTTAAATTTTGTAATATGTAATTTATACTGTGGGATGACCACAACCACCCACGCGATTCCATTTATATGGTGCAGCTACCAATAATTTTATACTGTGGAATGTGTGGATGACAATTGTATGTCAGGTTACAACAGCAGGTTGAAATGTTTATTAGTTATTGCAGTGAAAATAGGAAAAAGTAGACTAGTCCCCCACATACTACTGGTTTAGTCCCCAGTTAATGTATGCATTATATGTGTGACGGAATTCAATATTGTAGACGTATTTAACAACTTTTAATTCATTGTACATTACTGATTAATTTCAACTCCACTCCATAAGTAGTTACACTTAACTCCCCACTTACCATCACAGGTTTGAATGTTGTCTCTACTAAGTCTACATCCAATCAAATTACTTCATTTGGAATGGATAATACAGGGGAATATTTGTTGGGAAAAATCAAACACAAATGATGTGTTTACACATTTTAGTAATTGTGTTAACGTTTTCTGCAGTTTTGTTAAAAAAGTTTGCCATTACTCCCCACATATGTATGCATAAGTGCCCATATATGCGTCAATTGTTTTTTACCGGTTTATGTAGTTGTCAATGCACAAAATTAATCGAATGCAATGTTAATTAATGTACTAGACTTGGTGATTGACTTCATTGTTGACTTACATGATGGCCATTGGTCGACTAAGGTGATTAAAGAATAGTTTTTATTCAACGTGGAAGCACTATTGAAATAGTCCAACTAGACTTCCGACATATGGGTGAGTAACTCCCCTTTTTACTTGGATGATGACAAATATTAATTTTCTTAAAGCATGAAATATGAATAAGGTATTTACCAAATTGAAGTCCTGTCCTACAGGTTTAGTCAAAAAACTTTGCTCCAAATCCCCACTTACAGCGTGCTTACTCCCCACATCCGCTTCATCTGTTTGTACATTTCTGTACATTTTAAATCCACCTACTTTCGTTCCTTAAATTTAAATTGGTCCATTAGACGTCGTGATTGAGCAACTTCATGGTCAACGATCCCAAAAATGCGACTTAAGAATAGTGTTTAGTGAATGTTCAATCAGTAAAATGTCAACTGTACTCCCCACTTAGGTACAGCTAACTCCCCGCTTTTGTATCAGGTTTATCTTTGGGGTTCTGTGATGGTCGAGTCATATTAAATTAAATTATTTGAAAATGGATAACGCTTGAGTCACGCCAAGGAATTTATTTGTTAAGGAATGAAATAGGAATAATGGTTGACCACAATTTACTTAGGTTTTTTGTCTATGTTCTGAACTTTAGTTGAGAAAACATTGCTTGAACTCCCCACGTACAGCTTCCTTACTCCCCACATGGGCGTCAGGTGTTTATACAGTTGTGTGGCCATCTTAAATCCACCTACTTCTGTTCATTGAATTTAAATTTGTCAATTAGACGTCGTGATTTAGCAACTACATGGTCAATGGTTCCAAAAGGCTACTTAAGAACAATTTTTCTTCCATGTTGAAGCAGTGTTGCAAAAGTTAAAGTGTACTCCCCACTTAGGTACGACTAACTCCCCGCTTTTGTATCAGGTTTATCTTTGGGGTTCTGTGATGGTCGAGTCATATTAAACTAAATTATTTGAAAATGGATAACGCTTGAGTAGCGCCAAGGAATTTATTTGTTAAGGAATGAAATAGGAATAATGGTTGACCACAATTTACTTAGGTTTTTTGTCTATGTTCTGAACTTTAGTTGAGAAAACATTGCTTGAACTCCCCACGTACAGCTTCCTTACTCCCCACATGGGCGTCAGGTGTTTATACAGTTGTGTGGCCATCTTAAATCCACCTACTTCTGTTCATTGAATTTAAATTTGTCAATTAGACGTCGTGATTTAGCAACTACATGGTCAATGGTTCCAAAAGGCTACTTAAGAACAATTTTTCTTCCATGTTGAAGCAGTGTTGCAAAAGTTAAAGTGTACTCCCCACTTAGGTACGACTAACTCCCCGCTTTTGTATCAGGTTTATCTTTGGGGTTCTGTGATGGTCGAGTCATATTAAATTAAATTATTTGAAAATAGATAACGCTTGAGTCACGCCAAAGAATTTATTTGTTAAGGAATGAAATAGGAATAATGGTTGACCACAATTTACTTAGGTTTTTTGTCTATGTTCTGCACTTTTGTTGAGAAAACTTTGCTTCAACTCCCCACGTACACCTTCCTTGCTCCCCACATGGGCGTCTGTTTTTTATACAGTTGTGTGACCATCTTAAATCCACCTACTTCCGTTCATTGAATTTAAATTTGTCAATTAGACGTCGTGATTTAGCAACTGCATGGTGAACGGTTCCAAAAGGCTACTTAAGAACAATTTTTCTTCCATGTTGAAGCAGTGTTGAAAAAGTGAAAGTGTACTCCCCACTTAGGTACGACTAACTCCCCGCTTTTCTATGAAGTTTATCTTTGGGGTTCTGTGAGGGTCGAGTCATATTAAATTAAATTGTTTGAAAATGGATAACGCTTGAGTCACGCCAAGTAATTTATTTATTAACGAATGCTCCAATTTAAGGCTTGACCACAATTTACTTAGGTTTTTTTCTATGTCTTGCACTTTTGTTGAGAAAACTTTGCTTCAACTCCCCACGTACACCTTCCTTGCTCCCCACATGGGCGTCTATTTTTTATACAGTTCGTTGTAATGCAGCTTTTTTCAAAAACTGTGGTCCAACTCCCAGTTACAGTGTCCTTACTCACCACACTTTTTAAATCCAGATAGTTTCGTTAAGTGTATTTGAATTGGTCTATCTGATTGAGATATTTGATGGTCCATGATCAAAAAAGGCGACTTATTAATAGTGTTCCTTGAATGTTGAATCAGTAGTACAATATTTTATGTCTACTCCCCACTTACTTGCGCATGACTTCCTTTATCTATGAGGTTTATACTTGGTTTCAACAGCAGCACTTTGTGCTTCAGTAACATGATGGTCAATCCTTTGTCAAGGAGAGTTAAAAAAAGTTTTATTCCATTTTCAGGCAGACCACTATTTACCTGTACTTGTTCAGGCTGCTGATGTGGTATATGAATTTCAAAATCTTGCTCCAAGGGGATGTTGTCTACTGAGTCAAATGGCTCCATAACCTGAATGTTGTGCTAACTTAAATGCCTACAAATTAAATGACATACATTAATATTTGCATCAACTTGACTTAGGAATGTTTTCGCTATTTTTTTTTATTTTTTGCTTCAAAATAAACGTTATGTAATCTTGAACCCTAAAAACCAAAAAACACACGGATGACATCTTGTAGTTTTTGTGATAGTGCACACATTGTGCTACATTAATGAGGATATGGAAGAGGTCTGAACGACAAAAAAATTAATCTTTCCATATAAAGGTGAATCACTTACTTTCAATGAACATTGCCACCTACATGCCTTTATGGTGATGTCCGTAGTTATGGCTCATGCGTTTTTCAGTAGCTGGGCTCACCATTATGAGACATCAATGAACTCCATCTTCAAAATGGGGAAGGTGGTGCCATAAATGTGGGTTAAGAGTTGGTAGGTGAGGGGAGTTGGACAGACCTTTACTTCTGCTCGATGGAACAGGAAACAGACAGCTTTAAATACAAACTTACAATGCAAGAAAGGTAAGGGTATTATAGTCATTTTGCTTAACAACATTTTAGTATAAGTACTGGACCCATTGGCTCAACACTTTGCGGACCACCACAAAGCACCACTATATTCATTCGTTGTAGTTATAAAGGATCGACGAAATAAGGTTTTGAAATTTCTTTTCGTATTCATGTACATGTCATTTTTATCGACCTTGTATTAGTGGGTTGAATTTATTTTCTGTATGTGGGCGTACATTGTTAGGTAATGGAACCGTGGCAGGGACTCGATGTTGAAGAGAAGGATTTGAAGTCATTCGTCAAAAGATGCAACTCAGCAACAACACTGATTCCAGGACCTACAGGAAATGTCCAGGCAGCAATGATTAATCGGGACAAAGAACATGCTCAAAGCACTCAAGAATTTGCACGGGACATTGCCTCCGCAACATACGAACGAGATTTCAAATCGAATCCATGGTTATGGGCAGAGCAATTCATCAAATTCCATGGTATTCTGTTAGTGATAATTTTACATTTCTCCATCTTATTAGCTAACGAATGCCATTTTGCTGAAAAAGTTGTTTTGTGCAGGGCTACTGAAGGAAGGAAAAATTGCAAATGCAACCCAGTTAGCAAGTTGCAAATGCACAAGCATTCTTCCATTTGTGGCATGCATTGTCAAACAATGTAAGCCAAATGGGCTAGGCGATATGCAAATATCTATAAAGGTAAGCATACAAAAACACACAATTCGTATTTTTTTGTTGAAGACATACTTGAAATAATATTTTCACTTAAACCAACAATAGGATACCAGTGCGACCGTGTGGGCTAGTGTCCATAGGAAGGTGCTGCTTAATCCAAAATTCGAACAAGACCTGACAGTGGGGGCCATTTTGCTGTTGCACACAGTAAATACATATGTTGCCAACGTTAAACAGTGAATCATATTGATGTGTCCACATTCTATAACAACATTTGTCTTACTTTATTATTTTTTGTAATAGGTTGTAGCATTCAGTCCCCGTCCGCGTCTTTGCTATGTCAACATTACAATACGCAACATTGTGAAGGTGTGAATCAGAATTTTAAACATTGTTAATGAGATATTGTCATTTTTTACGCACACCATGACTTTGTATACATTTGTTGACTCTGTCGTACTAGATCTTAAAGGCAGATATATGTCAACCAACGGATGAGCTTATCCATGCCACTTTGAAGCCTGACATTGTCCTCCTCCCATGCATGGATCCCAAGATTGATGAGTTATTGCGAAAACTTGTGAAACCCTCCATTGTGACCAACAAGACTGAGCATGGCCAAGGTTCCTCTGGTAGTGATGGTGCCTCCTCAAGCACTAAGGGTGCGCAAACAACTGATGAGTGAAAATATGTGACAAATTCCATGAATCTGGTGCTTAGTATCTCAGTTCCTTTATTTCCTAGGTTGTCCTTATATTTTGTGAGTGTTATTTTGCTGCTTAGTATTGCCCGTATTGTTCGTCGTTTCAAGACTTGAAGTGATTTATTCACAACTATGGTAATCATCTTTCTAGTTACTAGCAGAAACGTATATGGGGATATGCAATACACTTTATGGTCAAAAACTTCCACTCTTAACTGAACTTAGTTAAATGTATGATTTTGGAACATTGAACACTCATTTTGTATTTTAGAATATAATTAAATGTATCGTGAAATGGACATTCAAAGGACCACTAGTCTAAAACCAGTATACAGAAACCACAGTACTGGTACTCAAGTGGGGACTTACAAAAATAAGTGGGGAGTAAGGATAACCTATGTGGGGAGTAACGTGTAGTTTTTCTTCTATGCATCGCTGACTGAAGTGAAGATCATTTATAAACTGAATTTCCATAATTTTTTTCAATCATGAACGGCAATCCAAATTATTCTCCATTGACCCAACCTCTATGAACTTCAATGGGATGTTTTGCAAACACAAACGAAATTTCAGTAATCACAACTAACTAGGGAGTAAGGCAAACCTATGTGGGGAGTCACGTATATTTTTTTGTCTGTACATCCCTGATTCAATTGAAGTTCATTTATATACTCAATTTCCATAAATTTTTCAATCATTAAAGGCAATCCTAAGTTTTTTCCATGCAATCAACCTCCATGAACTGGAATGGAATGTTTCTCAAACAACAACAAAAATGAAATTTCAGTAATCACAACTAACTGGGGAGTAAGGCAAACCTATGTGGGGAGTCACGTGTATTTTTTCGTCTGTACATCCCTGATTCAATTGAAGTTCATTTATATACTCAATTTCCATAAATTTTTAAATCATTAAAGGCAATCCTAAGTTTTTTCCATGCAATCAACCTCCATGAACTAGAATGGAATGTTTCTCAAACAACAACAAAAACGAAATTTCAGTAATCACAACTAACTGGGGAGTAAGGCAAACCTATGTGGGGAGTCACGTGTATTTTTTCGTCTGTACATCCCTGATTCAAGTGAAGTTCATTTATATACTCAATTTTCATAAATTTTTCAATCATTAAAGGCAATCCTAAGTTTTTTCCATGCAATCAACCTCCATGAACTGGAATGGAATGTTTCTCAAACAACAACAAAAACGAAATTTCAGTAATCACAACTAACTGGGGAGTAAGGCAAACCTATGTGGGGAGTCACGTGTATTTTTTCGTCTGTACATCCCTGATTCAAGTGAAGTTCATTTATATACTCAATTTCCATAAATTTTTAAATCATTAAATGCAATTCGAAGTTTTGTCCAACCAATCAACCTCCATCCACTGGAAAACCTCCATCAACTGGAATTGGATGTTTCTCATACAACATAAAAAACGAAATATCAGTTATCAAAAATAAGTGGGGAGTAAGGACAACCTTTGTGGGAAGTCACGTCTATTTTTTCTTCTGTACATCGCTGACTGAAGCAAAGGTCATTTACATGCTCAATTTCCATAATTTTTTCCAATCAAAAAAGGCAATCCAAAGTATTGTCCATGCACGCAACCTCCATGAACTGGAATGTGATATTTTTCAAACAACACAAAAAAAATATCACATATCACAACCAACTGGGGAGTAACGACAATCTATATGGGGAGTTACGTCTATTTTTTCGTCTGTACATGGGTGACTGAAGTGAAGCTCATCTATATACTGAATTTCCAAACTTTTTTTCAATCAATTAAGGGCATTCCAAAGTATTATCCATGCACGCAACCTCCATGAAGTGGATTGTCTTGTTAAACAACACAAACAAATTATCAGATTTCACAAATAAGTGGGGAGTAAGGAAAACGTATGTGGGGAGTTACAATAATTTTTTTGTATAGTCACTGTAGACCTCATGGAAGGTCGTTTATAATCATATATGGATCATTGCACTATAATCATTATCCTTATTTCAATGACTTACAAATTCTTGACCATAACCCATTCTCCAGGAAAAATTCAAAATATAACTAGGGAGTGACGAACAACTAAGTGGGGAGTTACATGGGAACTATAGTCCGAAAATGCAGACTAAACTTAATCAAATAAGTAACTTACAAATTCCTTTATCCATCATTCATGCACTACTTAACATTCACACTAATGACAATTCAATAATTCAGTTATGTCCCCATAAACTTTTTCTTTGTACAGATGTCCAAACATAATATTAATTGGGTGGTTTGATTTCTTTTAGTACGAACTTATGCTCAATACAGATCATGCATTAATGCTTAACTTCAACAACAAGGCAACAAACTAAACATAACAATGTAAAATAATATCTGCCATAAATAAAATAACATGCATTGCAGATTGTTCAAACCTAATAAATAAAAAAAATACACATCACACATCCTATTGCATTAATAACATCCACAGTAGAGGTAAATTCATGACTACATCATCCCAATGTTGGTCATTTCAATTTCGCATTCCTCTTATTCCCATAAACAGAAAAATGTGTTCTTGTCGCAACACTCTTGAACCGCCTTCGTGGTTGGGCCTTCATACGGTCATACATGTTGCTATGTTGACCACCGTCATCGTTTACAACAACTTCTTCATCCTGATGCGGCTTAGCAGGAGGGTCATCAAACATTTCGTCATCTCCATCACCGTCATCATCAAAGACATCATCAGCACAACCATCATTTAGGGGGTCTACATTTTGCAACCATTTCCTCTAATTCAGAAATTGTATGTTCCATACCAGCTATCTCACCTTCTTCATAGTCCAAGAGATGAAGAACCTCTTCGTTGTCCTTTTTTTCTTCATTTCTATAGCCAGTGCCAAATTGTTGAAATGCTTCTTTAACAACATCGTGATGAAGTTCTTCATCTGACACGGACACATTAACAACACACTGTACAATAAAACAAATAATTATAAATAAATTCCCTGTATGTCACATCAAACTAAAACAAACAACGTATTTTTAAGCTTATACTCACCATATTCCTATGAAATGCTCTCGTTATGACTTTGTCACCAACTCTGACATTCATCCAATGCAAAAGTCGAGGGAACTTGTTCATCTGACATGTCAACTTTGTGTTGCACAGAAGTAAATGATCAAATGACAATAACTGCAACAAATAAAATACATTACAACGACATCTTCAGCACAAATCAACATCAGTATTTCAACACAATAAAAAACAATATTGTACTTACCTGAAGCAAATAAACACAACCCAGAACATCAAAATGCTTTGTAGCTGACTCCTTCTTCAATCCCAATGAAGCAATGCACAAGCTACTAACCAAGTACTCATACTCTAATGTACCCCAATTATATATGCCGATGTTGTCAATATCATCAATTATCTTAAAAATTATGGGGAAAACACTACCCTTTTTATTGGGCAATAAGAATTCTGATATCGCTAACAAAATGTAAATCCTGCAAAAGACTTCTACACCACCAACATCATCATCATATTTCAAAAGATAGTCGTATATCAACTTAACAGTAACTGTTTCACCCCCAAAAATATTCAAACTGTCACTATCCGAAATGGTCTCATTTAAATCAATTCTTTCACCCAAAACCCTCAAACCTAACCCTAAACAAACATCTAATAGATTAAATTCTACGACTTGCCCACCAATACGAAAACCACCCATTCTCTTAACCCAATTGTAACATAACAGACTCAAAAGTTTCCTACTAATCTTCACCGAATCGGTTACCATGGGAAACCACCAAAATGGAGTGCCTTCAATATAGTGCTTCTGTTGCACACTTAGTCTATTGTTTATAGCATCGATAAACTTCGTTTTGCAGAAATGACCAAATAAAATCTGGATAACATAACAAACAAGTCAATGTCATTCATTATAATTGCACAACTATAACAACATGACTCCACATTAACAAACCTTCTTCTCCTCCGACAAATAAACATGTCCATCACGATTGTGGTCCATCTTGTACTCCTACAACGCCATACACATTACACAGACCACATGCATCACAAAATATGAAATGTAATGGCAACAATAAATTTACCCAACGTCAACACCCTATACACAGATCGGACAACCAAACACAGATATAAAATGCTCATTAACCAACCATATCTTTGAAAAGAACACCCAACAACCACATCCACAACCAACTATACACATGCTCTACGTAATACGACCGAAAAACGTTACCTTTGGCTTAAATAAATTAAATGGCCTCCGCCAAAGGGTCGATTGTACGCTTGGGCTGACGAATTCGTTGTCGTCCACCACTTTTTCTCACTCTCGCATTGCCTGATAACGACCCACCACCCACACCAATCGAAATGGTTGCCAGAATCTCAATTTCCCCCTTCTCTGTCTTGACTTTCTCACTTCAAAACCACCCAGGCCTCACTTTCCCCCTTTTATCTCTTCACTTTCTCACTCCGGCCGCCTCACTTTCCACCTTCTCTCTCTTCACTTCTCACTGCGGAATGGACCGGCTTCACTTCCCCCCCTTTTTTCTCTTCACTTTCTCTCTCTAAAGGACATTTAATGTCATTTTTCTTTCCCTCTCAGCTGCACATGCGAACAAAGATTTTCAGTTATTAAAAATTAAAAAAACTACTGCCATGTAAACTGTGTCAAAACCTTGTCAAAAAATTTTGTTGGAATATCATTATCCTAATAATATACTCGTATGCAAAAAGATTTTAAGTATAGGTTTTTGCCTCTCTCGAACGTACCTTTCTCTTCTCTCAATTTTTCTCAATCTCAAACACCTAATGGCCAAACCCAAAACCTCAACAAACCTTTCGACTTCGCACAAAGCAATTCACATGCTTCCCTAAGCTTCGAATCCTAAGTCTATGCTTCAACGCTCTCACGGCGAGGTTCCTACCAATTCATCAAACCTAGCATCACTGCCAAACTCGTTAGCTTCAATGTTTCCTTCAATCACCTCAACGTTTCCATTCTAGAGACGCTCTTCACTTTCCCCGACTCCTCATTCAAAGGAAACACAAATCTCTATGGCTTGCCAATGAAGGACTATAACCCATTCTTCCCGACTCCAGCCCGGTCTCCTTCCTGCAATTCAACCTCGGCCATGACGCATAAAAAATCCAAGAATATCTTCACGGGCGCCACTGTTGCAATCGTTGTCGAGTCAATTATCATCGCGGCGTTGCTGTTGTGCCTTTAGCACCGATGACGATAACCAACCAAATGACTGAAGCCTGTTACAACGGCACGTGCCGTGCCGGTAGAGGCGGGGACTTCGTCTCAGAAAAGGACACCACCGGGGGGTTCGGCGGAGGCGAAGATGAACAAGCCGATGTTCTTTGATGGGGGATATATAGTTTCGATTTGGAGGATTTGTTGAGGGCTTTGGCAGAGGTGTTGGGGAAGGGCAACGTGGGAACTTCATACAATGCGGTGCTAAGGAAAGGACTCTAAGCTTGTCTACTCTCCTTTATGGTACCATATTCTTATTCTTATCCAACACCCCCCAATTCCTTTTCTGTTTGTTCATTTTTCTTTATTACTTAATTGTGTTTGCAGCTAATTATTGAACTCAAATGCAATGCAATTTGAATGTTATAGTCTATGAACACATATTTAGTTTGCTCTTGCCTTTCTGGCTTTTACTTGTGTTCATACTGGAATTGAATATTCTTTGTTTGATAGAATTGGCATTGTTAAATTTGGTTTGATTCCTACCCTAACTGTTGTAGTTGTGGAAGTTCATTATTTTATTTGAGTCATCAACCATGAGTGTTGTTGGGGGCTAAGAAGACTTATCTTCTTGATTTGGCAACTGTGTTTTTGACAAGTTTAACATTAGTGATAGTTATATTTCAAGGCATGTCATCTAGTTTCTGATGCATTTGTCTATAATTTCTGGTTAGTGTAACTCTCCTTGCTTTGTCAATACACAAAAAGATTCCTACATGTTTATTTTCTAAAGCTATTGTATTAAGGACAAGTATTTGGACCAGCTTGGCATGTCAGTTGTTTATCATACCAGAACATACCGCAAACAAAGTTTGATAGGAGGAAACTATGGTTTACTGAATACTACTATTGAAATGCAATAGTTTTTATGGTTTATTTTCACTTTTTTGTGTTGCTTACGGGTCATTCCTCACTTTCTTGGATCATGAGAGTGCAAATTGCCCTTGATGCTCCTAGGGGCCTTAAATACACACACGAGCACACAAAAACTCATTATGTACACCGTGATATCAAGACCATGGTAGTTGAATCGTGAATCGTATCATGTATCGGAGAGCTTAAATTTTGAATCGTGAATCGTATCGTATCGTGAATCGTACGATTCATAAACATTAAAAAAATGTAACATATACTTAAATATATAAGATATATAAATATGCAAAGAGACAATT
>Ga0214542_1004695_pt1 | contig 26812 bp, 13 predicted proteins | sample CNSS1metaG_FD_160096 | JGI IMG/M metagenome (GOLD analysis project Ga0214542, IMG submission 160096) | Root nodule microbial communities from cowpea collected in UCLA plant growth center, Los Angeles, California, USA - CNSS1 | ecosystem: Host-associated > Plants > Roots > Nodule | place: USA...
CCATTAAAAGGAAAAAAAAAAAAAAAACGCCGCATTTCGTGCATTTGCATATGAAACACGCGTCATAATCCAGTTATTGACTCTATAATGTGAAACATGGGAAGCAATAATAGGAATGAGACATTTCTCTAAGTAATTGAAGACGTTTTTCGCAATTAATGCTGCTGTGTGGTTGAAGTAAGAATGAATGAATGATTTAATTAATGAAAATAGTTCTGAGGTTAATTAATTACATTTGTTTATGACACAACCAGTCCTTTTTCATGGTTAATTATTATCCACTTTTTTGGTACAAAAATAGTTGTATATAGGTAAAGAGGTAAACATGGACACAATTTTTTCTCTGAGCATTTGTTTAACAAATTGAATTTTTTTCATCTAAATTAAGAAGTGTTCACCTATTTTACGACTAAATTCTTCGAGAATGTCAAATATTTATTTGTTGTTGTAAAATGTGACTTTTAAACACTTTTAGGGGAAAAAAAATCTTTTATAATTCTTTACTGGTGTGAGTTGTTTTATTCGTTGTTCAAACCTAAACATATTTTGTAATGGGATTAGGTGTGGAATAGTCCAGGGTAGGGTAGAAAGTACGAAGAAATCAGCATATATAATAACAATTGAATATTCTAAAGACAAATTAAAAACATGCACACTTCTAAAAGAAAGGGAAAAAAAAAATTAAAGCTTTGCCCTTTAAGGAAAAAGAAGCAGTCAACGGATGGATGGGTTGACTATTGAAAACTCTGTGTGAAATTATCAGCAGCTATTTGAGAAACATTACGTTTACGTAGTATACATATCCAAGTAAAAAACAAAACAAAACAACTACTAGTTCATGTTCAATGTCAACATTATTGAATTTTGATTGGACCCTCACCCATTTCCTGCGAAACTGTCCCTAAATAATTTGAATTCATGTCAGGGTGGACAAAAATGCCGACGGAAGAATCACCCAAGAAGAAGTTCAAGAGGTGAGTGTTTACTGTGATAAAAATAATTATAAGAGCTCACTCTTTTACAGTGACAATAAACTAAAGGTGATTTTACAAGAAACTTATGGAAATGTGAACTTTATGTGATTTTACAGATTATCGCCTTAAGCGCTTCGGCTAATAAGCTGTCGAAACTACAAGAACGTTCAGATGAATATGCAGCTCTTATCATGGAGGAGTTGGATCCAGACAACCTTGGATACATCGAGGTTTGTGTTCTATCATCAAACTACTGAAAACTAAGAATACTTGTCTTAAATTTCAAACTTTTCAACTCACCCACTGCAACTTGCAGCTGCACAACTTGGAAATGCTTCTTCTGCAAGCACCAGCACAATCAACTCACATAACAACGGATAGTCGTGTGATGAGTCAAATGCTGAGCCAGAAACTGGTCCCAACCAAAGAGTACAACCCTATAAAGCGTGGGTTCCGGGCACTGGCTTACTTTGTGGAGGACAATTGGAAAAGAATCTGGGTTATTGCTCTTTGGCTTGCAATTTGTGCTGCTCTTTTCACTTGGAAGTTCATCCAGTACAAGCACCGTGCCGTGTTCCACGTCATGGGCTATTGTGTCACAGCAGCCAAAGGTGCTGCTGAGACCCTCAAGTTCAACATGGCCTTAATCCTCTTACCCGTTTGCAGAAACACCATCACTTGGCTCAGAAGTAAAACCAAGTTAGGCATGGCTGTTCCCTTTGACGACAACATCAACTTTCACAAGGTAATAACATTAGCATAATGTGTCACACGAAGATTATCTTATCATTATCACAGTACATAGTTTCGTTTTTCTTTGCTGATAATGGTTTTGATTTGATACAGGTGATAGCTTTTGGCATTGCAATTGGGGTTGGGATACATGCACTTTGTCATTTAACATGTGACTTCCCAAGGTTGTTACATACGACAGATGACGAATATGAGCCCATGAAGCCATTTTTTGGAGAAGAGAGACCCGATGATTATTGGTGGTTCGTGAAAGGGACAGAGGGTTGGACCGGGATAACCATTGTGGTGCTTATGGCTATTGCCTTCACTTTGGCTCAACCCTGGTTCCGAAGAAACAGATTGAACCTCCCCAAGCCTCTCAAAAAGCTCACTGGCTTCAACGCCTTTTGGTACTCTCATCATCTTTTTGTCATCGTCTATGCCCTTTTCATCGTTCACGGATACTACTTGTACCTCTCCAAGGAATGGTACAAGAAAACGGTATGCACGCATGCATCAACTATTACCACCCTTTAACTTTGCTTCATATGAAATATTGTTCTTAATTCAGAATTTATTTCCACAGACTTGGATGTATCTTGCAATTCCTATGATACTATACGCATGCGAGCGATTGCTTCGTGCTTTCAGGTCTGGCTACAAAAGTGTCAAGATTTTGAAGGTAAAACATCACCTTCTCTCACTTGAAGTTCTTATTAAGTTCAATTTTTCGTTTTTTCTATTATAAACTAATGTTTTCAATGCATTTTTCTTGAAACTCAGGTGGCAGTGTACCCAGGAAATGTGTTGGCCTTACATGTATCTAAACCACAAGGATTCAAGTACTCTAGTGGACAGTATATTTTCGTTAACTGTTCAGATGTTTCTCCATTTCAATGGTATAATAAACATTCCTTTTTTGTTACTGTTATTCTGTTACACATTACTATTAAAACTTTCTGGTGTTGACGAAGTTGACAACGTTGTTGTGTAGGCATCCTTTCTCTATTACATCAGCCCCAGGAGATGACTATGTAAGCGTTCACATTCGGACATTGGGTGATTGGACATCACAGCTTAAGAATGTTTTTGCCAAGGTAAATTTTGCTCGAGACACAACCATTTATCCTAAAAAATGTTGCATATAATGTAATACCTTACCTTGTTATTTATTCCATTATGCAGGCATGTCAACCAGCAAGTGGTGACCAGAGTGGTCTTCTGCGAGCTGATATGTTACAAGGAAACAACATACCAAGGTAAGTTGAACGATAAAGGCAACGATTTTACTTCTGAAAACACCAAAACTGATTCCTAGTATTATACTGATTGTGGTGAAATTGAAATTGTTTTTGCAGGATGCCAAAGCTTGTGATCGATGGTCCTTATGGAGCTCCAGCACAAGACTACAAAGACTACGAAGTGATCCTTCTGGTGGGTCTGGGAATTGGAGCCACCCCTTTGATCAGTATCCTGAAAGACGTGCTGAACAACATGAAACAGCAGAAAGACTTAGAAGAAGGGATGGTAGAAAGTGGAGTTAAGAACAACAAGAGGAAACCTTTTGCCACCAACAGGGCCTATTTCTACTGGGTCACTCGTGAGCAAGGTTCCTTCGAATGGTTCAAGGGTGTGATGGATGATGTTGCAGAGTACGACAAAGATGGAATAATCGAGCTTCACAACTATTGCACAAGTGTGTACGAGGAAGGAGATGCTCGCTCTGCTTTGATCACCATGCTTCAATCTCTCCACCACGCGAAAAGTGGTGTGGATATTGTTTCAGGGACAAGGGTGAAGACACATTTTGCTAGACCAAATTGGCGCAGTGTTTTTAAACATACTGCACTCAAACACCCTGGAAAAAGAGTTGGTGAGTACTCTAATATTGCTCAAGTTCAATTTTTTCAATTCAATTTTGTATCATATTATCTCATTTTTCTATACAAATCGATTAATTTCAGGTGTTTTCTACTGTGGGGCGCACACATTGGTTGGAGAACTTAAAAGGCTTTCTCTTGACTTCTCCAGAAAAACCAACACTAAGTTCGATTTTCACAAAGAGAACTTCTAAATTCTTTTGTCATAATTCGTTATTTTTTCTTAACTGTGATAACGTGTATAATTTTCTGGGTTTTTTTTTTGTACTGGGTAGATAAGCAGCTAGCTGCAGTGGGTTGAGGTTTATACATACATGTATAAAAGAAATTGTATCATTTTGATGTAAAATGAACGATGAAATTGTTAACAATTAATGTTACCATCGAAGAAAGCCTTAAATGATTATCGCAACATATACCAAAGTGCTTGACTCAATTTCATCCACGATTTAGTGTGTATATATGCAACATAATTTAGTTCATCTTCCAACGTCATGTACCACACCACATATCCATACTTCTAACGAATCTCTGTACAAAAAATATGTCAATTTTCGCATGATAATGGATCGCATTTCTATTTCTGGAAAACTATTTTTTCAATCTAGAAAATTGCTTGAAAACTAGACTAAAACCATGGGCATGTACACATGTAATAGTCCCAGAAACTATGAAGTAAATTTTCCCAAACGATTTTCAATTGCAACTGCTTGGATATTGATGGAAATTATGACTAGAGGTGTCAATTTGGCCCAGTCCACAGGGTTTGGCCCTGACCCATGTGGGCTAGAGCCAAAAAAGCCCACATTGAAAAAAAGCCCCCAACAAAGAAGCCCACAGGGCCAAAAACCCTACAAACGACCCCAACGGGCCCGACAACCTGTATGGACCTGACGACCCAAACAGGCCCTACGACCCAGACGGACCCTACGACCCGAACGGGCCCGAAGACACGCACGGGGCCGACGACCCAGATGGGGCCGAAGACACGTACGGGGCCAACGACCCAGACGGACCCGACAACCAGGACGGGCCCGACGACCCGGACGGGCCCGACGACCCAGACGGACCCGACAACCAGGATGGGCCCGATGACCTGGATGAGCCCGACGACCCGGACGGGTCTGACACCCAGACGGGCCCGACACCCAGAGGGACCGAATGAACCGAATGGGCCCGACGAGCCGGACGAACCCAACGACCCGGACAGGATCGACGACCCAAACGGGCCCAACGAACCATATAGGCCCGATGATCTAGAGATGTCCAACGACCCGAACGGGCCCGACCACCCGAACGGGTCGTCCGGCCCATTCGAGTTGTCGAGTGCGTTCGGGTCGTCGAGCCCGTTCAGGTCGTCGGGCTCGTTCGGGTCATTGGGCCCGTTCGGGTCATCGGACTCGTTCGGGTCGTCTGACACGTCTTGGTCGTCGGGCCCGTTCGGGTCGTGTGGCACGTTCGAGTCGTCGGGCCCATTTGGGTCGTCTGGCTTGTTTGGGTCGTCGGGCCCGTTCGGGTCGTCAGGCTCGTTCAGGTCGTCAGGCCCGTTCGGATTGTCGGGCCCATTTGGCTCGTTGGGTCCGTTCCGGTCGTCGGTCCTGTTTGGGTCGTCTGGCACGTCTGGGTCATCGGGCCCGTTCGGATTGTCTGGCCCGTTCGGGTCGTCGGGCCCGTTTTGATCGTCGGGTCCATACGAGTCGTTTGCCCGTTCGGGTCGTGGGGCTTGTCTGGATCATTGGGTCTGTTTGAATCGTTGGGCCCGTTCGGGTCGTCAGCCCGTTTAGATCGTTGGGCTCGTCTGGGTCGTAGGGCCCATTTGGCTCGTCTAGCCCGTCCGGGTTTTCGGGCCCGTTTGGTTCGTCAGGCCCGTCCGTGTTGTCTGGCATGTCTGGGTTGTCAGGCATGTCCTGGTCGTCGGGCCCATCTTGGTCGTCTGGCCCGTTTGGGTTTTTGGGCCCGTCCGTGTTGTTTAGCATGTCCGGGTTGTCAAGCTCGTCCTGGTCGTCGGGCTCATCTTGGTCGTCGGGTCTGTCCTTGTCATTGGGTATGTCCTGGTCATTGGGCTCGTCCGTGTTGTCGAGCCCGTCCGGGTCATCGGGCCCGTTTGGGTCGCTCAATTTAATCTTTGACTCTGGCTTAATGTAGTATTATTTGGGGGGCTAACCCACCTTAACCCTAGTCCTAACCCACTAGAGAGGGGGTTTTGGAGGCTGGTACTTTTTTTTGGACCCCTCATTTAGGACCCCCCTAAAAGGGGACTTTATGAAGAGTGGCCAGGGCTGGCCCATGAACTAGGGTCAAATTGACACCTCTAATTATGACATATCTTCAATCTCATGAAAGTTACATTTCTTTCAAGTAAAACCTCTGAAAATATGGGTTGTTTCTGCAGCAAGTGGTTACAAGCATTGCCCTTCATTTATGTATATATTTATATCAAAAGAATTGTAAAAGAAACAAAAATTCACCTTCAAAGGGTGTCAGGGGCTGATTATGAAATTCACAAAACAGAAAAGGTGAAGAGGCATCAAATGCTATAATGATAAGTATCCATTACATAAACCACAATCGCATCAAGTTTTTAATAACTATTTAGAAGAAGGTAATTTGTACATAACAGTATATATGTTGCTATATTTTATTTTAATTAAAAGTCTAATGTTTATATTGATATTATTTTTAAATAATTATGCATAAATTTTTCTATAAAACTTACAACGATAATTTGTACGACATTTATCCAGTAAAAAATTATATCAATTGTGTAACATTAAATCTTAATTTTTATTCGAATAATGATATTTTGATTATTAAATTTTGACAACTTTAAAATATTGAGAAAGAGAAAATAAAAACCAATTAAAAAATAATACCTAAGTTATAAGAAAAAATTATCAAAATTTAGTAATTAAAAAATCATTTTTCTTTTAATATAAATGAAAATTTGAAATGTGGGATTACGTTTAAGAAAAGTTACTATTAGATAAAATCCGATAAAAAATTGATAGCAATGATTAAATCTATAATATTAATATTTATTGAAGAACAGTCCAGAAAAAAATAATAGTATAGACCGGAGACATTGCTTTAAATTATTAGAACAATAACAAGAAGGAATTTCACCAAAAAAGTAAAATACTTAAAATAGTAGAATACATTTCCCTTTACTTCCATAGGATATATATATTGATGCCAAAGTATTAGAGCATCGTTTTCTTGCTTTTGAAGCATTTCAACCAGTTTCAAGCACCCTTCTGCTACACAACTGAAGCATCTCAATTAGTTTCTGTGTTTCCAATGGCTGCAACAGAAACAAGAGTCGAAGTTAGAGAACCAGAAGAAGGTTTAGAACATCTCACGTGCAAGGTTGAACATTCATTCTTCTCCCTTCTTCTCTCATAATTTCTCATCTCCACCAGATTCTAATCCTCTTCCTATCGCCTCTGTTCTCCAGAGCTGTGTGTTGAAAGTCTCCATTCATTGCCAAGCCTGCACAAGGAAAGTAAAGAAAATTCTACAGAGCATAGACGGTAATCATGTTTAAAACCTAACATCCTCGTAAATTTCCTTCAATCTTACCACTCTATTAAAATCTCTGTTAACGGTTTGATTAGTTTCTTAACTGAAGCTAGTGAACGGTTGTTTGTTTATTCTGAAATTCCAAGGTTGTCTTAATTACTACGAATTTCTCGTTGAGCCAGGTGTCTATTGCACAACGATTGATTTGAAGGAACAAAAGGTGGTGGTAAAGGGGAACGTGGACAGCGATACTTTGATTAAGAAATTAACGGAAACAGGGAAACGAGCAGAACTGTGGCCTGACCAACCCGAACTGAAGAAGAAGAAGAAGAAAAAGAAGAAGAAGAAGAAGAAGGCAAGCACAGAGAACAAAGAGAGACCGAGCGAGCAAGAAAGCAGCGAAGAAAGTAACCCAAGCGGCGACGAGAAACAAAACATCAACAACGAAAAGGAAGCTGTTAAGGTTGTCGTTCAAGACACGGGCAAAATCATGGAAGGTGGCAACATGATCAGAAGCAGCGAAGGGTTTTTCAACGTTAACAGAATGGGTGAAGGAAGCGCAACCGGCTTAGCCGGTTTGCAGTTCCAAGAGCCGAGGATGGAGCTGAGGCAAGCCATGACTCTGCCACCCGGTCACCAGTCATCGATGGGGGAGAGAAGGGTTACTATCAACGTGCCGGGAATTGACGATAACGGAGGAGCGAACGAGGGTGGGAGTGGAGGGAAAAAGTCGAAAAGCAAGGGGCAAAAGGGGAATGTTGTCATCAACGGTAACGAGGGTGGTGTTACTGTGGTCGAACACCCTGGTGGAGATTGGAACCCCAACCGGAACCAGATGCCCGGTGGTCATGGACATGGCCCGGGCCCAGGCCTGGTTACTATTTTGGGCCCACCCAATGAGAGTCCCACACGGCATCAGTTCCCACCGCACTATCATGCACCAGCATCTCCGGTGTATGGTGGAACCTACCACCCAACAACGTATCCCTCCGTCACCCGCTACGGTGCTGCGTATTATACGTCCTCGCAACCGTATTCGTATTCCCACGTGTATCGGTGCGCTGGGTCCGAGTCAGACTCAGAAACTTATCCTTCACCTTCACCACCCTCTTATTCCTTCGAATTGTTCAGCGATGAAAACCCCAATGCATGTTTTATCATGTGAGAGATCATGTCACAACCACCTTAACTAACTTTCTTTTCATCGTTAGTTAGTTAATTAGTTACTTGCTCTGTGCTTCAGTTAGGTTAATGTTAATCTCGGTGTGTTCTTCTCTTTAACTTGATGCGTGAACACCGGGTGTTTTCGTTTGAATTCTGAGTAAAATCATTTTATTTTTGTCTCCCAGATTCTCAAATCTTGTTTATAGGTACGAATTAATTAATTAATTATGATTTTATTTGTGAATCAATCTTTTTGGGGAAATTTTTTAAATTGGAATAAGATTCAGCTATAAGAAAATGGGAATGGGATTGAAGTTGTTGAACCGCTGAAAATGCCATCTTTAAATCTATGAAAAAGCTCTTTTTTGCTTCGATTCCCCCATCAACTTGATTATGCTTTTTGGAGATTCCCTTGTTATCTCTTAGCCAAACAGAATTTGGCTAAGAATTTATTCCTTTTCTTGCACAATTCAAAGCGCTGGAAATTTTAAAATTTACCTTCTTATGAAGTATGAATATGATGTCATTAGCTTTACGTTTTACTCTCCTTTTTTTCTTGTTTGCTCTGTGTTTTCATTAGCTAGTTTTTATGCTGCAAAAATAACTATTTTAAGCTTATGAACATTCAGCAGCAACCAAACACAACGTAGTGGTAGATTTTAGCTAATCACACTCAACTTTCTATCCCTTCCTATTGGTCCGATCAATATTCTGAGGAACCTGGTTCTTTCTCTGTATCTTTTCTCTTTTGTTGAGTATTCCTTCTGTGTTCTATACAATTCCAAACCACCTTTATCTTTAAGAGCAGTTGAATTCACATTCAAACCTTCAATAATCGTAGGCTTCAACTATTCATCTTCTCACACACGATTAATCTTTTTTTTTTGGGGCGGATAATATGAAATACATAGAATAGTTAGATTATTTCTTGAAGAGGATCTGATACAAAAATAGCAAGTATAGCTTTCATGTATTTAGTTGCACTTTTTTTCTATGTACATTGATGCAATTCAATCCAATTCATCCTATCCTTTCACAAATCTACACACACGACATAATAAATTAAAGTTCGTATGCTCCATTTTTTTTTAAATCAATGTCTGTTTAATAATTTTTTCACGTTATTCTTCTTTATAATTTTCAAATATATATGTGTGTGGCCTAAGAGTTTACTTATTCTTATACGAAACTTTGTGTGGACCGAGCAAGAAGGGGGCATTGGAATCACATATTATGAAATTAAAGGATAATGCCACCTTACCCGTGTCAAAGTTAGCGATGACAAAGTGAGTCCGGTCTGTTTTGATCCGTCTCGTGTTTTGGTTCGCAAAGTACGGTTCGGATTGGTTCGTTCCGCAGTTTATTATTGGATTCTTTTTTCTGGTCTGTTCTGTCTCGCTGGTTGGTCCATGGCCCGCGAGCTGACCTGCATTTGTGATGAGTGAATTTTTTTTTTGTGTTGAGCAAAATAAAAATCTTTTTATTTTTTCATAATGATTAATATTCATTTTCTATTAAAATAATTCAAATTAGTTTACCTAAAGTGCAATATTATAATTAAAGTACAATTGCAACATGTCACCTTATAAGACATGTACCTAAAATTGCATAAAAAGATATTTCATATTCAGTAACTAAAATCATTATCTTATATACAATTGTTATACATAAACATAATAATAATAATAAAACAAATAAAAGAAAATGAAAGAAAAAACGTGATAAATGATGTGAGAACTACAAAATAAGAACATATAATTTTGTAAGCGGGCTAGCAGGCCAGCCCGCTCCGTCCCGCCTTTAGCCTGCACGGGCTGCGGATCTATGCGGGCCAATGAGTTCTACATTTCAACCCATCCCGCATTTTTTTGTGCAGACCTGGGAGTCAATCTAGTCAGAATGATGCTAAATTAAACATAACATTGAAGACCAAATTGAATATGTTTAATAATCTAAAGAATCAAAGTGAATTAAATAAAATCTAGGATTAGAGAACCAAATATTTAAGCCTAAATTAAAACTAAAAAACAAATTGAATTTCATTAATGAACATCTGTAAAACAGCAATACAAACACATGATCCAACGGTGAATAGTAGCCTTCTTCCCGCCAAAACGCGAACCCTAATAAAGCGCGTTACGCACTGTGCCGCGTGGAACGAACTATGGAATTCAAGTTAAGCGATAACGCTCTCAAAACCTTTGCGCGATGCATCACTTGTCTCGCACGCATCGGAAACGAGCTTGCCATTCAAGCCTCTTCCTCTCAGGTAACAATAACATTCCTCTGCAACTCCAATTCTCATTTTCTTCATTTCCGTTTTCACCATTTCTCAATCCGAACGGAATTTTGCTTAATGATAATTTCGAACCAGATTAAGAGACGCGGAAAAACCACTTCTGTTTTCTCACTGTTTGCAGTAGCTCCTTACACTTTAGTTAGGGTTTTGTGAGCATAATTAGTGCTTTAAAGCGAACTGGAGAATGTTGATTATTGATTGTTCAGGAGTGTAATGCTCTGGTGTACTACTAATTTTTGTTTCTTGATTTGTTATTGAAGCTTCTTTTCCACACTATTAATTCTTCGCGTTCGGCCTACGAATGCATCGCTTTCAATCCTGACTTCTTTGACGCGTATACTGTTTCTGGTAATTCCGTGCAATGTAGTGTGCTTCTGAAGGTACGGACCGGTCTTTTCTCACTTTAAATTAAATGAGGTTTGCAAATAACAAGTTCTTTCTCACATACTCTGATTAGGCTGTTTGTGCTGTTCTAAGGACACCTATTACGAATATTGATCATTTGACTGTGATACTGCCTGATCCAGATGCTCCCAAAGTGCGGTGGATTTTGGATTGCTATAATGGTAAATTGCTTATTTAGTGTGTACGCTATCTCTGGTGGTTGCTCGACAAGGGAAAGTTATAGTACAAGAAATTGCATTTGGATTTAATTTGGTTACCATGGGAGACCAATCATTTAGTTGGTTTCTGAATTAAAACTAGCCACATTTTGTACTTGGCCAATGTTATGGAAACATACTTTTAATATTGATGGCATGCCCCCTTTCTTCGAGTGGGTTAACTTCTGCGTGTCAATTGCATCTTTTATCTTGGTCAGCAGCTAAAGGATTTGTTACTTCCCATCACTATACGCAACTTCCTCTGCAGATTTTGAAGTCTGCTGCGTATTAATGTTCTAAAAGTCTATAGTAGCAATTTTTTTCTTAAATGAGCTTAATGAAATTGTTGTAACTTCAATTCAATGTAATTTACTGTTTAAATGGTGTTAGGCATCTCATAATTTATGCGGCTATTTTCTGTGTGTGGTTTCCAACACATGTTTGACTGTAAGGTCGATTAGTAAGGATACGTTTTCATGACTGCAGGTATGAGAAAAAGCTATTGGATTACTTGCAATGTAGAACCTGACATACAACACTTGTCCCTTGATAGGCAAAAATTTCCCAGCAACTTTGTTGTGAGGCCTCGAGATCTGAACAGGTTACTTGCTAATTTTCAGTCCTCTCTTCAAGAGATCACTATCATTGCAACAGAACCTTCTGCTCTACCTCTTGATGGTGCAAATGAAATTGGTGGAAAGGCTGTTGAACTTCGAAGTTATATGGACCCAACCAAAGGTAAAGAGGATTCTTTTGTTGGTAGCTATATTGCAAACTGTATATATTTATGTTTGTGGATGTCATTGCAGACAATGATACATTGCTGCACACCCAACTATGGATAGATCCTAAAGCAGAATTTTTGCAGTATGTTCATACTGGAGATCCAATAGATGTGACTTTCAGTGTAAAAGAATTGAAGGTATGGCCTTTTGTTTGTAAGATTTTGTATGAGAGTTTAGCAAATGTTGTTAGAGATTTAAGTCAAATGTTATCATGTTTTTAAAATTTTATCATGTTTTTAAAATTTTATCATGTTTATCTCTCAGAATTTGTGTTATTCTTTCTTTCTTCCATTCTATGATAAATTAGAGTATTAAAATACACTTGGTATTTTTCTGATGAAACTGCAGGCATTTCTTTCATTTTGTGAGGGCTGTGAAGTTGACATCCATTTACATTTCGAGAAAGCTGGCGAGTAAGATGTATTTAATATCTAACACTGTTTATCCTCAATGGCATGGATTGTCCTATGAATACAAATTCATACCTTCTCTTTTATGTTATGGCATCATGCATATTGCTATGATGAGTGTAATTATCATAGATTAAACCCCAAATAGAACTAAGGAAATGTGAAAAGATGCATAGACAAATTGTCTTGGATTTTAGTGTGGAGAAATAAGCTACATACGCCCAAATAAATCGACATATTTTCTTGCATTCGGAATTTTATACTTTTATGTTTGTTTTTTGTAGTTACTATTTGTTATTTACGTTATTCTTGTATGATACTGTGTTCGGCAAGCAGACCTGTTCTTTTGGCGCCTAAGTTCGGTTTGGAAGATGGGTCTCACTCAAATTTTGATGCAACCCTTGTGCTGGCAACCATGTTAATATCTCAGCTTCATGAAGGGGCTGTCTCAGAACCTCCTGCGGGGGCCACCAGAGCACAATCTCATACTGAAGAAAGAAATGCATCTTACATGCAGCAAGAGAACTGTAGAGCAAATGCATCATCAGAGCTTCCATCTGATCACACCCGTATTTGGTCGGACCTCTCAGGTTGTTTAAATATTTGGATTGGATAATTTTTTATTGATCAAAATTCTCATAAGCTTTTTCATTTTGCAGCAAGTGTGTTTAAAAGCATTAGTCCTTTGGAAGAGCGGCAGGCACAAGGAGAAACCGTTTTTAATGATGATGGTGGAAGAGAAATTCAAAGAATTAGAACAATGCAAATTTCTAGAGTGGCATCAGTTGCAGGAAATAATCCCATTGACTCCAATTTGTATCCTTGATACTGCTGTTTGTGCCAATATCTTAGAAATTCTATCATGATTTACTGTCCCAGATGATGCTGCAGCTGCAAATGTTATTGTAATTTCTTTGTTTATATCCATTACCTGTTTGAATTCTCAGAGCAGATACAAAGTATGGGGTGCTCAAACTAGACACTAGGAATAAAGCCGTTTATATGGATTTTAGACTTGTTTGCCTGTTGAAACCCTTTTAATTTAAAGCAAATTGCTATCTTCATTCTCTCTTACTCTCTGTACCTTGACTGATGTCTCAGACCAACTGAATTGAATCATGGACCAGAGACTCAAGGTTAGTTAGTTTTGCTTTTTAAGGGGCGTGCCAAATGTTGTTGTAGTTTCATCAGCAACTAATATAATTGGTACATTTTACCCAGATGTGCTGCGAGATAATGTTCAAGCAATTTCACAACATCACCGCAGTAATTGGATTGAGGCTGAAGAGGATGATGAAGACGAAGAGGAGGAAAATGAGCAGTGCATTCAGTCAACACCGCCATACTATGAAGAGCATTAATTTAGACAACTCTACTGTAATGGTTCTCCTTTATCTCGACTACCTGCTTGTGGTGATTCTCCTAGGTTGCCTTGTCTTTTGAAGTTTTTTCTAATTGATCCAGTAATCCATCATTTAAAATGATAGAATAGCCATATATTGTTGACTTTCTTGTATATATTATACTATTTAACCTGCACAAAGGCCTAGTTTCTTACTGATAATTAGTCTACCTGTTTCGCTTCGCTTAAAACATAGGGGATACAGTATATGTTCTGACAAGCTTCCTGTATTCCCCCATTAGTCTGTTCTTGATCCTACTATGTACCCCAGAACTCTTACCCTGATCAATGGACAAATGGACGATGATCGCATTTTTAAAGGGTTCATTGATCGAAGTCTTGACCGTTCATGTCACCTGATAATACAGAAAAAAAGTTAAGGAAACGTGGTATAATGAAGAGATAAATGTTGTGATCCGACCATGAAGACACTGTCGAGGAATTAGATGAATCCGACGTTTAATATTAACTTAAAATTAAAGGAGGCAAACCAATGTTATATGTTCCTTTCCTTTCATCGTAGACAGACTGATTAATTGTTTACATTTATTCATATTCTTGAAATTTAGGATCTATCTTCTCGTACTCAAGAAGCCAACTGACTTCGTTTATATCAAATATCTCAAAATCGTAGTTTTTAATTTCCTTGTTCTTCTCAGATGTTATTGCTTAAAACTAATCAATATTGGTTTGAATTTCTACACGTCTTATGTAATTAATGACAGAAAATATATGCCTTGATTCATATAATTTATTTCAGTGACTCCTTCCTCAATTTCAAAAGTGACATCTCTTTTTAATTTTTTATATAATTAAATAAAATATTCTTTATTGACTATGAATTCTATGGTTGTTTAACTATGGTGTTTTTTATTCTCTTTATTTTCTTGTAGTAACAAAAAGAAAACTATGACTTTTTTTAGGTTTAATTACTCGTATAGTATCCATTTTGGGCCTAGTGTGTCAAATAGGTATTCGGTTTTAAAAAAGTGTCAATTGCATATCAATTTTTAAAAATTGCTTCAATTAGGTCTCTCTCAGACAGAGTTAACTAACATCGTTAGTCAACGTGCCATGTGTCAATCTGTGATTTTTTTATTTTATTTTATTTTTTAAAAAAATTACTTTTTTTTAATTTTTTAATTTTTTTTAATCTTTTTTTTAAATTTAAAAAAAAATGCCACGTGTCAAGTCTCTGTGTGACACGTGTTAGTATCAGTATCAGGAGTCATTATGTTGATTTCGATTTAGTTCTCATTTATGTTTTTTCGTTTCAATTGAGTACCTATTTATGTGTATTTGATTCGATTTTGACATAATATTTTTTAATAATTAAAATATTTTTTTATAAAATTAAAAGTAATTAAGTATAAAAGTTTTACAAAAATTAAGTATTTGATATTTATATTAAAATTTAGTGGTAAAAGTTATTTTATTAAGTCATTTTTAATAAAAAAAAATTAGTATAACATTAATTTTGATTTAAAATTAGTAAGACACAATATTGTTCTATTTTGAAAAAAAATAAAAATTAACAAAACATGAATACTTAATAAAAAAATAATTAATAAAGTAATATGTTAAAAAGTCGTTTTTAATAAAAAATATTAGTATAACATTTATACAAATAATAAATTTGGTCTGAAATTGAGAGAAACATTATAAATATTAGTACTTAATTTTGTAAAAATATTTATACTTAATTATTTCTAATCTTATAAAATGGATTACAAAAATATTTTAATTATTAAAAAAAAAATTGGGACAAAATTGAATCAGATACACATACTAGGTATTAAATTGAAACAAAAAGACATATATGATGACTAAATTGAAATCAACACAATAAGATCTGACAGTGACACTGACACATGGCATTACAATGCCACGTGGCACTGACAATGCCACGTGTCACACACAGAGACTTGACACGTGGCATTTTTAATTTTTTTTAAAAAAAAAATTAAAAAAAATTAAAAAATTAAAAAAAAATTAAAATTTTTTTAAAAAAATTAAAAAAACCATATATTGACACGTGGCAAGTTGACCAACTCTGTCTGAAAGAGACCTAATTGAAGCAATTTTCAAAAGTTGGGATGCAATTGACACTTTTTTAAAACCGGGTAACTATTTGACACACTAACCCCAAACTGGGTACTATACAAGTAATTAAACCTTTTTTTTATCTAAGATTTTCACCTTTTGCTTCTCTTTTTTTAGTTGAATTTAAAAATACCCGCTCATCATTGTTGAATTTAGTTCTGTATAACTTCTTGCTCTTGGAATTAGAATTTCAATTGCTGACTGTACGTCCATATTTGTAGTTATTCTTTTGAAGATTCATAGCCTGTCCCAACTAATTATTTATTTATACGTATATTTCACATTATTTTTCTCGATCAAATTCAACTACATGATGATTTATGTATCTGGTTTGAACTGCCTATATAATGCATTTTTTCTAGTTTATTGCCAAATTCTGGATTGGGTTTGTAGATAATAGATAACCCTTCATAATTTTTAAAACCATTATGGACAGCTGATGGTGCCTCGTTGAATTAAAAGGTGCTCCGGTAAAAATGCTAATTTTTATGGTCCACTGGTTTAACTCTTCAAACGTTTTTTGCTTTTGCTGTCAACTTATGGGCAAGTGATCTGATTGCAAGGAGTGGAATGTGGAACCTGATTTGGGCTTCTGTTCGGTTAAGAAAATCATATTTAACCTTTTAGCTGTTGTGATGAGATAAAAATACAGAATCTTAGGGTCTGTTTGGATACAAATTACAAGTATTTAAGAATTTCTATGGGGAAAATATAGAACTATTTTTAGTAGTTAAGTTCTTTTAATTTTATACCCTATCAAACTATTGCTGCCTTACCCTCAAATCCACAATTAACATACACTTCCGGGGGGAAATATTACAAAGCAAACCTGCACAGGTTCGATAACTTGATTTATTATGATTCGTCTGTATGCAACCTCAAAACATTTTATCTTTTTATTTCTGGTTCTAAATTTTGTATTTTTCCAGTAAAGCATGGTGCAAATCGGTTTGGAATTGGCTTCAATCTATACATATGAAGCTTTCTTAAAGTCCGAGATATATAGAACGGACCAAGAAAAATTATAATGCTGGCATATTGTGAAGGTAACGCTTTGTATCCATTAGTTGTAAATTTAAACGAATAGCTATTAGATAGCAGTATTATACTGTTACTTATCATATATTGCACGCGACTACGTATGGACGGGAATACATTCGGGATAAAATCCATGCTTTGATGTAACTTTCAGAAGTAGAAAATAAATTAAAATGAAATATGAACGGAACTAGAATATAACCTTATAGTTTGTAGTTTGATAAATATTCATTTGTGAACTTTCATATCTCATCTCATCGTTGTGCTGTATCTTTTGACAGCTAGTTTGGTTGACTATTTAGAGGCGAGAGGACTTGGAGCTTTGGACCACTGAACGGAAACCATCAAACTCTTCCAGAAGGTAGTACCGGAGATTTTCTGCAAAATTTGTGGTGTTTGGGATGTTCGACTTGATGGGACTCGTTCAACGGTTTAAACCAAATTCCGGAAAAACGTAGATTTGACTTTATCCTTTTATATGCAAAATCTTCCTTTGACATTTGCCGTTATTCAATAAAATACTGCTCATTAGCCAAGAAAAATCGCACTGTTTTTCTTTCATTTAATCTTATATTCTTTAATTAGTTTTTAGTTTTCTTGAATTAGTTGTGACATTAACGAAAGACAAGAATAAAAAAGAAAAACTAACAAATTTGATAAAATTTGGAGTTGTTTTAGGAATAAATAAAAGCATGATAATGTGTTCTGACATTTGTCTCCGTTCAGCGAATGGATGAAAACGGAGAGCGTGGTGATTAAAAAATAGTATAAATTAGTGAACAGAGGTGACGTTTAGATGAAATAAAATAAGCATTGATGATTGACGAAAGAATAAGATTACTTATAGCATTTGATTACTTGATTTGGTGGTATGGTATGGCAGCTGGTAGCTTTGGAACGCGTAAACACCGTCTGGCACAGAGATGTGTGCGGGTCCCAACCCTTCTTCTCCCAACGACTCTTCTCTTTGTCTCGTTGCACTTCGCTCCTGGTGAGTCAGATTAAACTTTTTATTCTTCAATATCTCTTTCTGCATCTACATGTGCTTCTCTATTAAATAAACACCATCAAATAACGATTATGCCACTTTCAAAAAATTACCACACAATTGCTGTCACGATTCCAAGAACAGGGATTATCGCATCATATAAGAAGCACAATCACCACACATGTTCATGTCGCTTCCAAAATTTGTTCTAACACCAAGAACCCTAAATCCTAAAGAGCTTTTTTATCGATATTACTCGTTCTTCTTTTTTATTATTCAATACCTTCCTTTTTTTTCACTTGGCTAATGTTCCCTCTAGGAGAACCTTCTTCAGCACTACTTTTCTTTCCTTTGGTGGGAGTAGCACATAAATAAAATTGTTGAACGTGTACGAATAAGAAAAAATATATAAAATTATTGTACATTATTAGACAATGATCTAACTTTAGTTAAGAAAAATAAGATAAAAGATATTTTGATTTGTGAATTCTAAGTGAAGTGAAATTTTATATTCTAATTTTTCTTTTGGAAGAACTAATAAGCTTAAAAAAGAAAGTGAAAATGGAAGGATATAACCTAAAACCAAGAATTCAAATTATTTGCACTTAGATTAACTTGTGATATTTTTATCTCAGTGAAGTGAAATTTGCATTCTAATTCTTCTTTTAAAGTACTAATGATCTAAGCTTAAAGAATAAACTAAAAATTGAAGGATGTGACAAAACAAATAATTTAAACTATTTACACTTAGATTAACAATTAATGCTTAATGTTGATCAATCTTGCTATTGATATATATCATTCAATTCAACTATTTTATTTCAGTGTGGAACTTTTAATATAAAACTTTTGACTGGTACTTAAATTCCTTATACTTTTTGTAAAACATTGAAATATAAATAAATGATAAATCTGTTTTATCTTTTATGATTGTATTCGTCAATTTCTTCTACTCATATGCATTAGAGGTATGCGAACATCATGAGCCAAAACAAGATTTTTTGTTTGCTGAAAATCTTAAGTCAATTTTTCTACTCTGCACAAATCTGGTGTGCTCTGTATTTCTCAGTAATGCTATTATATTTGGGACTGAATTTCAGATTCCATTGTACCATCATAGAGGGAAAAATTCAATGATGTGTGTGTAGGTCAGAGTTGCACTATAAAAGACTGATATGTGGTCTTTTTTTTCTGGTAAACTTTCTGATTCTTAAGTACCCCATGGTGGAGCCACCATAGCAAACAGAGGGTATGGTTTTTGGTGCCACTTGCTATCAGTCCACATTATACCTAAGCAACTTTGTGCTTTGATGCTAACCTTCTGTCTTCATCTCTTCCTTCAACCACATACACACTTTCAACCAAAGTTGAAGTTGAACTAATAACAACCCTTTGTCCCCCCTTTCCCTTCACATAATACCAAAATATCTGTTCAAATGATGGGGTTGAGTGTTATATAAAATAGGTATAACTTCCAAGGCTATTTCTTACATCAGGAACCTTAATATAAGAAGACAATGAAATAAGGTCAAACCATAATCAAGATCCATATATATTTGCCAACCTAAGATAGTGTAATCTTTTGTTTTGTTGCTTTATCTCCTGTTACCAAACAAACATTAATATTGTACAAGGTAAAAGTAGTTGGAAAACCTGACAAAAACCCAAACGAAATGTATTTTCTGTGATGTATATGCTACCTGTGTGTTTGGTATTGCGTCAATGTGTATTGATTTTCCAACACAGAATCAGATCTATTTGATTTCCAAAATTAATTAAAGAATAAAAAATTCATGTTAAATGAGGAGTAATTAATTTTTATATTTTGCGTTGGAGAATTGATTCAAGAGAAAATGTCTTTTATATTCGCGATGTGTCATACAAGTCTCTTAAAAAACAAAATAATCCAAGATAGAAGTAAAGGAAGAAAAGAATTGAGTGTCATTACATGTTTTTCCATTGTATACAAACTGTTATACAGTTCTTGTACCTTTGTCAAAAGTAATGGACATTCTAAGAAAGCTACAATTATTTTTTCTCAGAAAGGCTACAGCTAATGAATATAAAGGCCTGTTCAAATGAGTTTTTTCTTTTTCTTTTCTCTAGTCTTTGTTATACACTACATGGTGCATTATAAATCTTTAATCACTGTGTATGAAAATGAGGTGTTGAACATAAAAAAGAGAGAAAGATAAATAGCATAAACAATATCAATGAATGAAGCCAGACAAGTGGGGTTGGGAAAGGAAAGGATCCTCTAAAGTGGAAAAAAAGTTAGGATGATGAAGTGGTATGATTCTCACCAGTCACCACTTACGTTTTCAAACTTCACTTTATATTTAAAACATTATTTATTAGTAAAAAGTTGAAGGGTGAAGATGCCATCTTGTAATAATGTTATTACAGGGATTTTTTCAAGAAATTTTGGGATTGAAGGAGAACTTTTGTATTAATTAATACATTTAGGTAATCGAAACTATTAGATGAATATTGAACTAACATTTTATTCAACAAAACTAACTTTATATATATATGCATAGATGTTTGAAAACATAACGTGCTCTGGTTATTGGAATATTAAACCAACTTAGGAGTGGAGTTGAATGTTCTTGTCTCCAAGAAGAAGAAAGCGTTGAAGTTGATTTATTTTATAAGATACAGAGAAATGTAGTAAAGGTTGTAAGTATTCTTTTATTTTTATTTTTCAAATATTTTAAAATTTGGTTTCTTTTTTCGATCACGATTAGAACAAAACAACTAATAATAACAAGGTTAAATTATTCATTTGGTCCCAATTTTCGTATGTAAATTTGAATTTGGTCCCTCAATTTTAAAAAGTGTCAACTAGGTTCCTAGTTTTGATAATTTGTTTCAATGAAGCATCTTCTGTTAAAATGACAGAAACGGCGTTAAGAGCACAGTGATGTGAAAATGTTAGACGGGACTGAAGAGTGAAGTGGCACATTAAATGTGGTACACATTAAATGCCAATCATTAAGATTTGAAGAAAAAATTGTATTAATGTGAGTGAAAATTGAACGAGAAAAATAGAACAAAAAAATCGACGGTAGGATTTGGAATGAGAAGAAAAGAGCCAACGGGCTGGGGAACGACTAGGAACAGATGAAATTCGAAGTGGTTGGTCGGAGAAGGCAATTTCAGAGTGAATGAATATCGTTGAGGAGTCTCATACGCACTTTAGGATGGTGCTTGGACTCATAACCATTTAGCATGTGAGGGGGATTAAGCACAAACATGGTGGCTACTGCGTCCACGAAGTCAAATCCCATTTAGCTGAATGTCAAACCACTCCTTCCTCCAATTTCGTCCACGAACGCAAATCCTAGAATAATCCCCAATTTGAAGCTTAACACACATGCCCTCTCTGTTTTATTACATCTTAATTACAACATTAAATAACATTCAACTTTTTTTCCAAATTAATTATTTATTACAGCATTTCAAAATTCCATGTGTACCACATCTAATGTGCCACTTCACTGTTCAGTTCCGTCTAACATCTCCACGTCACTGTGTTTTTAACGTCGTTTCTGCCACATTTTAACGGAAGGGACTTCATTGAAACAAATTATCAAAATTAGGAACCTAGTTAACACTTTTTAAAATTGAGGGACCAAATTCAAATTTACAAACGAAAATTGAGACCAAATGAATAATTTAACCTAATAACAAAGGTACTTTCTATCTTTAGATATTTTCAATCTTCCTTATATATGCCATGAACATTCTTGATGATTTGAAAATTTGACTACCTTATTTGATTATGTTTTAATTGATTAAGAAATTTAAATTATCCTCTTCATATGTATGAATAGTTTAGAAAGTATATAAAATAAGTCACTGAACAATGTATAATTACATCTTCAAGTTCTGTCCCAAGAAATTCATCAAGAAAAACTAAACCACTACGCACTAACAAAATTTCCTTCATAAAATTAGAACCGAAATGCAAATTAACCACAATGCAGAAATGTGTTTAAACTGGAAATGAAAATGATGTGGGCTATTGGAGTATGGGGATTTGGGAATGGAAGAAATTGTTTGAAGTATTTGATGAAAGAAATTGGGAATATAAATTTTTTTAACATGCTATGGTTTGCAAGTTTTTTGTTTGTAGCAAAATACCTTATATGAGCCTCTACAAAATTTAACTTTGCAATTTTTTAACACACTCAAAATTGAGAAAGTGAAAGTTATGATTATTAAAAAAAAAAAAAGGTTATGAGAGGAGATTTCAAATGACAAACAAGAGAGAGACACTCCTGATATGAAATGAATAATTTTTTTACTTGACTCTGTTCCCACCTTCACAATGCCGCACTTGTATTATTCAAATATGAATTAGTTATTCTCTTTGCTTTCTGTTCTTTATATATCTAAATCCTTACGTGAGAAACTTAGCTGTTATCCATCATTGCATTGTCTTGAACAAGTCTTCAAAACTTTATCTCTATCAATGAAAACCCTTACCTGGTATTCATTAAAGTTAGACATTCTTAAAAGCCATATATATGTTCAAACATTTGAAAATTGATAGTTGGAGTAGCAGGTGAATATAAAACTAATGCACACATCATAGAATGTGGTTGTGGTTAGAAATACCTGCGTTTTTATATCGCATGTCGTGTTTAACTACTGCATGTAAGTGGAACTTTTTTTTTATCAGATATTTTCAAACATATAATGGTAAGAGTTGCTTTTAGATAAAAGGTAATGATGTTAATCATCTATGGTCATTCTAAAATTTTTCACATTTAACCGATTAAGAATTTTTTTCATTATTTTTAAATAATTATTACAGATATTATATATGTATATATAATAGAAAAAAATACAATAAATAGTTATTTATCTCCACTAATATATTCTTCTACAAAGGTATCATCTATTAAGATATAATTATAAAATTTCCAAATTATTTTTTATAGAACAACTGAAAATAAGAATTTGAATTAAGAATCACTTTTAAAGTATAAATTTTCAAAAATTTATATTTCAAAACCTTCAAATGTTTATATGAAAAAAAAAACTCGGTTCAGTGAACTTTTAAGGGTCAATGAAAATCACACAATTTACAAATGGGTTTAATTTTTCTTGGGGGAGTGGCAAGAGTGTAAATAAAGGGTAATCGAGTGTCATTGTTGAACGCAAGGGTCTTTTAAACTGGTTGCTGGAAATGCTGCCGTTACTCTGCAAAACCAAAGCAACAAGGAATAGACAGAGCGAAAAATTGCTATCGTGTGAGCTCCTCTGAAGGTTCATTCATTCCATCAACAACAACAACAACAGAGAATAAAGAAACAGAGCAAACAGAGGAAGAAACACACATCAATGGCGAACTCGTATACGTGGCTCTTCCTCGCGATTTGCGCCACCGTTTTGCTCCTCTCTTCGTCGCCGACAGCGGAGGCGGGACCGCTGAGCATGGAAATGGCGTGGATGCCCTCCATGGAGGAAGAGTTCCAGCTGGACAGCGAGATCAGCCGGCGCATCCTAGCCACCACGAAGTACATAAGCTACGGTGCGCTCCAGAGGAACACTGTCCCCTGCTCTCGCCGCGGCGCCTCCTACTACAACTGCCAGCCTGGCGCTCAGGCCAACCCCTACAGCCGTGGCTGCAGCGCCATCACCAGGTGCAGAAGCTAAATTATTATTCTCTTTTTTTTCTTTTCTTTTTTAATATTTGGTATTCGCGTTTCGCTGTACACATGGTGATGATATTCAATGTTTGTTTATTATTATGTATTGTCCTGTTGCCGATAAATAATTACTATGAATGTCACTCATTCATCATCATCTTACTGTTATTAATTACGATTTACTTCTTATGTTATCGTCCTTTAGTTTTTTCATTTTTCATTAGCCAAAATAACTAGGTCAACTTTATGCACAGTTCATAATTTTGATATTTTATGGTTTATTTGTGGTTGCCTAAGCACACTGCTTTAATTACTCTTCACGCATGCCTATACACATAAAATTGAATTTTACACGTTTTACTATGAGATTTCTTTGGGCCTGGGAATTTTATTTAGAAATCCAAGTAGAAGCTTTGGTTTCGGCAAATTTCATTTAACTTTCAGTACACCAAATTTAGTTGCTAATTTTGTCAACTTGATGGAATTATTTATGTCTTTCTTTCTTGAGAAGAAGAAGATAATAAATAAATTAATGGCAAAAAAAACAAGTTGCCGGCAGAAGAGTTCTTGTATTATAAAATGTATATCTAACAAACAAAGAAAGATACAAATCCCCAGTTTTTATATAATTTTTTATGGTTGGGTTGTTAAGGGTTCCTTCCCATCACATTCTATTGTTCTAAAACCAAAACCAAAGTAATAGGATTTTATTTTAATGAATAAATTTTGTTTCTAATGTAATAAGAAAAATTATAGTAATTTTAATGTACAAAATTTTCAAAAAAAATTGTTACTTCACTATGTATCTATGTATTGAGTGAGATTTTGGATGGTTTTATTTATGTGTAATTAAAACGAGAGATTCCATTCATCATGGTTTGGGACCACAGTAATTAGTATAAAGTTCTGGCACTGTTTAATGTGGAAGGTCAATTTTTTGAGAGAGATTTTCATTTTCATTATTTAATAACTTCTCAGAAAAATAACTTCTAATGAATACAACATGACCCATGGCCTAGTTAATAATAATGCATTTTTGTTTATAACCATTGTCAATTGATACTTGGAAAAATGTGGTATCTGTTTGGTAACATTTCTCCTACTCCAGTTACCTTCAGAAACAATTTGTCATAATCACCAGCCTCTAATTATGGTTGTTTAAAGGTCATTATTATACGAATCATCATCATCATCATCTCCTCTTTTTACTTTTTCTAGTTAAAACTTACTTGTACCCGGTTAAACATAAAGAAATAAACTAAGTTGTGGTTTAAATTAATTTTGTGATTTTATTATATATTTCGCTATTAATACATGTACCCGGTTTTATATTGTAATATGAAAATTTAATGGTATATTATAATGAAAAAAAATGTTTATTTTAGTATTATTAAAATGGGGTGCTCTTTATTACAGTGTTGAACAATAATTGTATATTTTTTTAATATTCATTCATCGCGTATTTATTATTTATTGTATCCTATTATTTTTAAAATAAATATATTGATGTATTGGTTACATGTCAAATTCGACACACTTATCGTATCCGTGCATCATAAATGTAATCCAAATAAACTTTTATATATATATATATATATATATATATATATATATATATATATATAAAATGGAAAGACAAATAACATGAGTAATTTGTAATCATAATGTATGTGTATAACTATAAAAGATATCAATTAAGAATTCAGATAAATGTGTAAATTTAACCATTATGATTATTCATAATTTTAATAAAAAAAAAATTAATACTCGAACACTTAAAAGAATCAAAATCTATTAAATATAATTATTATTTTATTTTGAATGAATATTTTATTAGTTACATTTTTAAATTTTGTTTTGGATGCAATGTATTGTGCTTGAAAATTCAAAAGAATGAAATTAAAAAATAAATAATCTTTATATGAGTTGGTCCATAGGCTCATGACTGAAATGTTATACATGATTTGTAAAAAATTGTAGCCTGCATTTGTTATATGGGTTGAGTTATGAAACCCCACCTTTTGTCCGCAAAATACAAAACGAGATGCAGGTTCAGAGAAGTTGTTTGGGTTATTTAAAAAAAAAAAATCCGGAATGATTATTTTATAAAGTATTTTTGGATTAAAATATAATTTATGTTTTTCTTTCGAGAGATATTTTTGAATTAAAAAAATACTTTTCGGAAAACTTGTCACAAGTACTTTTTTTATATTTTGGAATCACTATTCTAAAAGATTTTACAAATTCGAAAATACCTTCGGAATAATTATTTCAAAATATAAAAGAAATTCAAAATTGACTTTCTCAGAAGTATTTTCCAAATCCAAAAATATTTTTTGGAATAATCATCTCGATTTGTTTTTTATACTTCAAATTCAGAAATACTTTTTGAAACAGTGATTATAGAGCGTAAAAAATATATTATGAAATAAATATTTTAGAAGATATTTTCAAATATGAAAATATTTTTCAGAACATATTTCAAAAAAAATTTTTGAACTTTGTTGATCTATTATACACTTATTTAATATATAAATAATAATATATAAAATATAAGAAGAATTTTTTTTTTAAAATATCATCGTAATTCATAATATTCGATAATAATAAAAAAATATATATTATAGAAATCAAAACCTATCTGTAACAATTTTCGCAAATAATCAAAAACAATTAAAAATAGTAATTTAAATTACTTATAATTTTATTTTATTTTCGGTTTTTTCTTTTAGGCCCTTTTCAAATTATATTTTCAACAAAATTTAGACATTTATGCGGATTTCGCAGTATTCCTCTTCCTTTTATTGTAACTCTATGATTCTAAAAATTTAATTTAATTATCTTTTAATTTAGGATTTAAATCCATGTATGCAAGTATTGTTATTATGATGGCTTCATATTGTTACTAGAGATGGCAAATAAACTCGTCCCCGTGGGTATTGCCCGAACCCGTCCCCGTTTTGACGGGGAATCCCCGCATTGACTGGGTATGGGTATGGGTATGGGGAATTCCCGACTTTTTCAGTTGGGTATGGGGATGGGTATGGGGATGTACATATACCCACCATAATACCCGTCCCCGCCATATCTTCTTTCTCGTTTAAATTATTAAAATATTCACAATTAATTAAGTAACTCCTATATATATATATATATTCTATTTTTTTTTTCTTTTAATTATTTCATTTGTCATGAAACTCATTCTCATCTCCAATATATTTTTTATCTTATCATAACCTTTATTTAATTATGTTAA
>Ga0214542_1004696_pt1 | contig 26802 bp, 19 predicted proteins | sample CNSS1metaG_FD_160096 | JGI IMG/M metagenome (GOLD analysis project Ga0214542, IMG submission 160096) | Root nodule microbial communities from cowpea collected in UCLA plant growth center, Los Angeles, California, USA - CNSS1 | ecosystem: Host-associated > Plants > Roots > Nodule | place: USA...
ATATATATATATATATATATATATATATATATATATATGCACTAATAAACTACTAGAAAGTGATTAATCTTTTTAAACTGTCCAATCGGACAATTCAAGATTCAATACATTTAAATTATTAGTATTGTATCCCCTTATATCTAATTTAAAAAAAATGTAGTTTCTTCATAATGAAAACTTAGGGACAATACATAATTTTTGTATTGAATCTCAAACGGGAAACTAAGGCTAACTCATAGTATATACAAACAAAGGAAACAATTTCAATTCCAATGAAAATCAATACTTGCAATAATCGAAATTGAAAATTAATATATAAAAAACAGAAAAGTAAACAAAAATGAGTTAGAAACTTACCTTGGAGGAATCGTGGTGCGACAATTGTCGGAAAAATCGAGAAGGAGGTGCACGAGAAAGTCGTGCACAAAATGGAGGTGTAGCATCAGCGGGGGCGAAGCTGCGACGGTGGTCGGAGGAGCGTAGTGGCAACGACGGATGAGGGTGGTGGCAGCGACGGTGACAGAGAGAGACGAAAGAGTGACGTGACGGTGACGGGAGGTGCAGCACAAAAAGGGTTCACGTTCGCGTTCGTCTTCGCGTGGTTGCAGTGGCGGAGGTGGCCGAAGGTGGTTGGAGACTCTAATGGCAGAGGTTGTAACGGAGAGAGAGAGGAAAGAGTTGTAGAGGCGCGGGCAAGAAGAAGGGGGTTCGTGAAATTGAAACCCTAAACAAACCTTATGGCTTCGGTTCCTTTAATAGTCGAGGCCATATACCCCTTTTTGGCACTGGTTACCTGCCACCCGAGGCCAAACACCTAACGGCTAGTGTAATTTTTCAAAAATGCAGTCCCTTTTTGGCTGCAGGTCTTCTTGAACCGAAGCCTATAGCACTCTTTGGCTTTCGGTGTTAGCTGAACTGAGGCATAAAACTTGTCTAGAATTGCAAAAATGCCATCGCGCCATTATATGCCTCGGTTCCTGGCCAACCGAGGCATATAAGGCGAGGTAGAAAGGAAATTCTGCACTAGTGATTTTTCATAATATCTCTTAATGTTCTATCAAATGTCTCAAAGCACATTCTATTCATCATTGGTGCTTCATCCCAGATAATCAAATTGGTTGCCATTAAAAGTTTAGCACATAGACTACCTTGAGCTATGTTGCAAGTTGAATCATCATTAATTAACAGTGGGATGCGGAAGGTTGAGTGTACTGTTTTTCCACCAGGAAATAGTAAAGAAGCAATTCCACTTGATGCTACGTTCAAAACAATCATGCCCTTGCCTCTTAGAGCAGCTAACAATGTCTTTCACATAAAAGTTTTCCTTGTACCACCATAACCATATAAAAAGAAGAATCCTCCCTTTTTTGAAAGAATTGCTGTCATGATATCCTCCTACACCTATACTTGTTCATCATTGAGTGCTTTAAAAAAATGTCATGTTCTATGGCCATGTCTTATTTATTATATTGCAGCTCATCAACAATAAATCTATTCTAGAATGTATGTAGATCTAAAATATCAAGTTGCGGTAATGAAGGATAATCTTTCAAACATCTACCATTTGACATTAGCATTTCTTGTATTTGAAGCAGACAAATTTTCTGTAATTCAGCATCTTCAATTTGAAGACCTGCATGAAAAAGTGTATGGAATCAGAAATTATATTTCTATTCATTTAAAGAAATGACAATATACAATACCTGGTAAGTTCATCTCCTTTCTTTTTTGGTACAAAATTCCATCACATAAGAGACTCCAAGTAGAATTCCAAACTACATCTGGTTTAGAAATTGTATTCATGGACAACAAAGTGACAAATAATCTTCTAAGTTGATAGCCAGAAGCAAATTCGCTTTCTTCTTTGATTGCATCAATATATTCTTTGTCGTCAGCCAACAATCCCAAAGCATAATAAACTTCTTGGTAGGTTTCATAAAATTTACCATCAATGGTCTTTATGCTGTCATATTCAATACAACCTTTTTGAATGGTCAGTAATATCCTCAAATAATAAAGGTCTCCAGAGCCAGAAGGAATATAAGTAAGTCTACCAATGTTGTAGCCTTTCTTCCTTGGTTTCCATTCTTTTTCTTTAGCAAACCACACAAATTTGATTGGAAATTCAAAATAAGTCAATTCTTTTCCTTCTGTATAAATTTTGTTAGCCTCAAACCAAGCTAGAAACATTGTGTTAGCATTTTCGTATCTGTTGAACACCACATTAATATCATCATCTTTAAACAAAGCTTGTTAGATATTGTTTGATATTATTAAAATATTGTTAGATATTGATAACCACAATATCAAACAATATCTTCTATTTAATCTTTTTATTTTCAGTTACTCTTTTTACTTGTACCTCTCTCTATTATAAATAGATTACCCAATGTGTGGTTTATACACAAGGGAGATTAATCTCAATTCCTATTTTCTTTATTCTCAACATGGTATCAGAGCCTGGTTCCGATCCAGGGACCTGTGGGTTATGGGCCCACCACTTTTTTTTTTCGTCGTCGTTGCCTCTACCTCTGTCATCGCCACTGGAGCTACCGCCTCTGCCAGACCTCTGCCGGACCGCCGCCAAACCTTCGCCGGACCTCCGTCGGACCTTCGCCGGACCTCCGTCGGACCTTCGCCGGATCTTCGCCAGACCTTTGCCGGACCCTTCCGGACCACCGTCGCCGGACCTCCGCTGCCAGAGTGCCAATTTTGACCAGCAACCTTGAAGTTGTGCCTCCTCTATGGCGTCTTCCACTGCCTCTTCCCATTTTGAAAACTCTTCTGGTGTGTCTGACCCGTCCATCTACACTAACTATGTTAATGTACACTTATCCATTGACAAGTTAACTGGCCATAATTATGCCACATGGTCATCAGACGTCTGATTATGGCTTAAGAGTCAAATGTATCTTGATCATCTTGCCCCGAAAGCACCTACTCTCACTCCTGCTGAGAACGACCGTTGGGAAACCATTGATGCTCAATTATGTGTGGTTCTCAAGGGTACTCTTGATCCTTCATTAAAGCAACTTTTTCGTTCCTACGAAACATGTGCTCAAATCTGGGAGCATGCCAAGTTATTATACACCAATGATACTCAATGTCTCTATGGTGTCTGTTTTAAATTTGCTACGCTTATTTCCTCTAAACATCAAGACTCTATGACTGATTATATGGGCCAAATTCATGCTCTATTTCATGAATTCAATGAATTATTGCCTCCTTCCCCCAACCCTGCCACGGAGATCGAACAACGCTTAAAGTTCTTCATGCTTGGAGCATTACACGGGCTTGCTGATAAATATTCACATATTCGTGATCAAATTTTGGGTTCCCCGGTTGTCCCCACCTTAACTTTCAACCTGCTCTACTCTTTTGCGTGTACCAGAACAACCTAACAACCTAACACTGATACACCTACTTCTGTTGATGATTCTTCTGCATTGGTATCTCACCGCGATGACCGGACTCGCCCTCGCAAACAGGGAAAAGGGCGTCCTAAGTGTGTACATTGTGGCAAGCTTGGTCACAAGAGTGACAAGTGTTATGCATTACATGAGTGTGAACATTGTGGCAAGCCAGGTCACAAGATTGACAGGTGTTATGCATTGCATGGACGTCCTCCTCGCTCTACTGCAGCTGTTCAGACAAACCTTTCCCCACCTTCCTCTACTGGGGATCCTCCTTCTATTTCACCTGATACACCTGCTATGTTCAACAAATTTCTTAAATGGTATAAGGATCAGGAGTCTTCTAGTTCCACTGCATCTATCGCTCACATAGGTACATCTTTTGTTGGTCTGACTCGATCTTCTTCTCTTGGCCTTTGGGTGTTTGATTCAGGAGCCACTGATCATATTACTAGTAACAAATCTTTGTTCTCTTCTTTATCCTCTTCTAATCATTTACCTTTTGTTACACTGGTTGATGGTTCTAGAGTCTCATCTCATGGTGTTGGCACTGTTAAACTTTTCCCTTCTTTAACCATTGATAATGTTCTTTATGTCCCTGGGTCTCCTTTTAACCTGTTGTCCATCAGTCGTCTAACTCGTTCTCTTGATTGTGTTGTTTCTTTTACCCACAATTTTGTGTGTTTACAGGACCGGAGTTTGAAACAGGTGATTGGCACAGGATGTGAGTCTCATGGTCTTTATCATCTTCGTCCCTCTCCACAAGTTGGTGTAGTTATGGAGTCTCCCTCTCTTCTTCATGCTCAGTTAGGTCATCCAAGCCTTGCCAAGTTACAGCAACTTGTCCCTACCTTGTCCAAGTTATCTCATTTGGTGTGTGAGTCATGCCAATTAGGCAAGCATAATCGTACTTCCTTTCCTCGTAGTGTCACACGTGATGCTTCATCCCCTTTTGCCTTGGTCCACTCTGACATTTGGGGTCCTAGCCACGTTTAGTCTACTTTAGGTTTTCAATATTTTGTTACTTTCATTGATGATTATTCTAGATGTACTTGGTTATTTTTAATGAAACATCGTTCGGAATTATTTCATATATTTCAATCTTTTTTTAATGAAATTAAAACTCAGTTCGGTGTTTCTATTAGAGTTTTGCGCAGTGATAATGGCCGTGAATATCTTTCTCATTCTTTTAAACAATTTATGGCTTCTCACAGTATTCTGCATCAAACTTCTTGTGCTTATACCCCTCAACAAAATGGTGTAGCTGAACGTAAAAATAGACATCTTATTGAAACCACTCGCACTCTTTTAATTCATGGAGAGGTTCTTGAACATTTTTGGGATGATGTTATTCTTATTGCCTGTTATCTCATTAATCGCATGCCTTCTTCGGTTTTAAAGAATAACATACCTCATTCCATTTTATTCCTTCATGACCCTCTTCATCCCTTACCTCCAAGAGTTTTCGGGTCTACATGTTTTGTTCATAATTTCAGTCCTGGTCTTGACAAGCTTTCTCCTAGATCACATAAGTGTGTTTTCTTAGTGTTTACAAGATCACAAAAAGGATACAAATGTTTTTCTCCTTTTCTTAACCGTTATTTTGTGTCTATAGATATCACATTTGATGAGTTCTCCCTTTACTTTAAGAGTCAAACTTCACCTCTAACTCCATCTAGTCCTGACAACTCTTCTAATACCTTTAATGTTCCTCTTGTTTGTGACCCTCTTACTGTGTCTTCTTCACCATCGGTTCCTGCTCCACAGTCCGCTTCTCCACCACCTCTCCAGGTTTATAGTTGCCGAAACCGATCACAACTACCACCATGTGACTCCACTCAAGTGCCAATTGCTCTGTCTCCTTCGGCTCTGACACCTGAGTCTGACCTTCCCATTGCCCTCCGAAAAGGTATGCGTTCTACCTGTAATTCCTCTCCCCATTATATTGCTTTGAGTTATCATCGCTTGTCATTACCTTTTTATACATGTCTTTCCTCTCTTTCTTCTGTGACCATTCCAAAAACTGTCCGTGAAGCTTTAGCCCATCCTGGTTGGCGTCAGGCCATGACAGATGAACTAAGTGCTCTTCATAACAGTGGAACTTGGGATCTGGTCCCGTTACCGTCTGGGAAATGTGTTGTTGGTTGCAGGTGGGTGTTTGCTATCAAAGTTGGACCTGATGGTACTATTGATCGCCTCAAAGCTCATCTTGTGGCCAAAGGTTTGAAACAACATATCTATCACCATTTTCAGACAAAAGATCTTGGCAAACTCAGATATTTCTTAGGTATTGAGGTGGCATAGTCCAATGATGGTATTGTTATATCTCAAAGAAAGTATGCCATGGATATTCTGGAGGAAACTAGGTTGGTGAGTTCAAAGTCTGTTAATACACCCATGGATCCCAATACTAAACTTCTACCAAATCAGGGGGAGCCTATATCTGATCCTGAGCAGTATAGAAGATTAGTTGGAAAATTAAATTATCTTATCGTTACTCGTCTTGACATTTCCTTTGCAGTTAGTATGGTAAGCCAATTTTTTAATTCCCCATGTGAAGATCATTGGAATGCAGTCATTCGTATCTTGAAGTATATTAAAAGATCCCTTGGAAAAGGATTGTTATATGGTTCTAATAACCATACAAGAGTTGTTTGTTATTCAGATGTTGATTGGGCAGGATCTCCTTCTGATAGAAGATCTACATCTGGGTATTATGTCTCCATTGGTGGTAACTTGATCTCGTGGAAAAGTAAGAAACAGAGTGTTGTAGCAAGATCCAGTGCAGAAGTAGAATATAGAGCTATGGCCTCAACTGCTTGTGAACTTGTTTGGCTCAAGCAATTGCTTCAAGAGTTACAATTTGGAGATGTTACTCAAATGACACTTGTGTGTCACAATTAGACTGCTTTTCATATTAGCTCTAACCCTGTCTTTCATGAGAGGACCAAACACATTGAGATTGATTGTCATTTCATTCGGGAAAAGGTTATGTCTGGAGACATCAAGACTGGGTTTGTAAACTCAAGTGATCAGTTAGCAGATATTTTTACTAAGTCTTTACGGGGGCCTAGAATTGATTATATTTGTAACAAGCTTGGCATATACGATTTGTATGCTCCAGCTTGAAGGGGAGTGTTAGATATTGTTTGATATTATTAAGATATTGTTAGATACTGATAACCACAATATCAAACAATATCTTCTATTTAATCTTTTTATTTTCAGTTACTCTTTTTACTTGTACCTCTCTCTATTATAAATAGATTACCCTATGTGTGGTTTATACACAAGGGAGATTAATCTCAATCCTATTTTCTTTATTCTCAACAAATCTGATTGTTGGCCAGGAAGATGGAATGTCAATCTCTGAACAGGAGGCCATCTATGATGGATGTCAAAAGAAAATATTCGCCAAGCTGCTTCACATGGTGATAGATACCTACAATCGTAATACCTCTTAATCTTATCAATAATGATTGATTTGTCAGATTCTGCAGAGTTGTTGCTTATTTTAAGAGTAGCTCTGTCAAGACCTTTGTTGACATATTTGAACAAATACTTGATTGAATTGGTCTTGTTGCAATACTTTGTATTTACATGAGCTTGATACCTCATTAGAAGAGGTGGATTGTAAAGAACAACACTTCTATTGTCAAGCTTAATTCCATTCTTCTCAAGAAATCTACCATTATCAAGTCTTCTATAAGAAGGATATCATTCTTCATCAATTGAAGTTAAAGATGTGATTTTTTTTGGATAAAATTTAGAACATCTACCTTCCTTCATGCTCGGTGAATTATATCTTGCAGGTCCGCGTGGACCATGGATCATGTAACTTGAAACAACTTTTTCCAATTTGGGGTACAAATCCGCATTCGGCAATTCAGCTGATATTATTTTATCAATATCAGCTAGATTTTTCAATTTGCTTTCTCCAACCAACCACAAAAGTATATAGGCATGAGGTAATCCTCTTTTTTGGAATTCTATTGTGTACATTCCTGGATATATCAAAAAAAGAATGAAATTAGTTGTAACAATTTCATTTCAAAAAAAGAATGTATATTATTTGATACAAAAAATACCTGCAGTGGTTTTTCCAAAGAAATCCTTCTTCTTAAAATCTGTCATAATTCCATCAAGCTTCATTTTGAAGACTCTACATACAATATTAAATTTGTCTAAAGCGGATAACCCTTTGGCCAAAACAAACTCTCCGATTTCACTCCAATTCACATTGCATGTTATAGTAATGAACAAATCAGGATATCCAAATTTTTTATAAATGGCCATAGCATCTTGACAATTGTTGAACATGTATCTGGTACCACCAGTGAATGAAGCAGGCAAGACAATACGTCTTCCAATTAAAGAAGGATATGTCTCTCCTCTATTAACAACCTCTTGTAATCCATTAAGAATATCACAATGAATTAACTTCTGATTAGCTCTAATGAAAGACAACCGTTGTGCTTCAACTATTGTATAGCAATCAACCAAAAACTGTTGGAACAATCGACATGCATTAACAATATTATCAGATTCTATACATCTTTGTTGTATTCTGAATGCAATAAATTCTCTCAAAGAAATTTGAATTCTCACCCTTGATTTATTTTTTGAATGAGATTCTCTTAATGGAATATCTTCTTGATAACCATCTTCTCCATATGGAAACATGAGAGGATATTGTAGTGGAATGAAAGCAGTGTGAGTTTCATGCAGTCTTGTCAATTCACCAGAACATTTTTTGACAATTATATCTCTGCCTACAACCATATTGTCAAAATCACAACCTATTAGTGCAACTATTTCATCACATGAAGGTGTGTTGTAGACTCTAGGGTCTTTGTTTCTGCCTCTAAATAGTCTTAGGGTGAAATCTAATTTCATACTTTGTAGTGACAAATCTCTAACTCTCTTAAAAGATTTTGCAAGCACATTGTGACTGTCAATCATTTTAATCAAATCAGCAACGAATGATTCATCTAGAACAAATTCCTTACAGTTTGACCTAAAACATAATAAACGGAATACATGTTAACAAATGTATTTAAATATATAATTTAAGCAACATAAATTACATGTTAAGTAACTTGAAATGATTCATTCTGTTACTCATTTCATTTTCGGTATCATATATGTACAATTGTGCAAACTTTAGCTTTGATCCATCTTGTGGCAATAAACTGCCAATAAGGTGATAGTTATGTCCATTAAGAATAAATTGTGGTGGAGCAGAACCATTGTTCATTGAAGCATCTATCTTACCACCAATAGAAGTAAATGAGAACATGCTGTAGTATATTCTTATATTTTGTAAAAATAGTTTGCTTATATGATCTTCACCATTTAACAAAGCTTGAAGCATATTAGGTGGTTTTTTTAATAGTGGAAGTTCCACTTTTCCCTTTTGGCAACATAATGAGAATTGAACTTCTTTTGAGGTGTTACATTTTTCTGCTCTTTCTTCATACCAAAGTTGAGCTTTACAGTATTGGCATGCCAAACAAAGTTATCCAATATTGTGAAGTTCTAAACATCATTAAAAAGCATTAGAATGAAATGCTTATATTTAATGTCAAATTATGGATAATTGGTGTTTGTTTACCTTGCAACTCTGCTTTGCAATACAATTCGTTTGTACTTGTAGTATTGGGTTCAACTATAGTCAAATGACATACATTAAATTAATGCTTCAAATTATGTAGTTATTCAAATCACTAAGTTGGGCATTAACTTTACCTTCATGTGTTATTGTTGCTGAAGAATCATTGGTTGTGTTTGAACCATTTTGTTCTATTGTTGTTTCATCATCAAGACAGAATCTGTTTTGAAGTGATTATATGACTTTAAAAGCATATTTGATTACCTTATTCTTAGAGACAGGATAGAAATCATTTACAACTTCAGATGTGCCACCTATGGAAAAGAATTATTAAAAGAATTTACTTACATGCACTGCCATTGTCATTATGAAGAATGTTTTATATCAATAAAACCTACTTACCTTAACTGCCAAGGTAATTATTTCGTCCATTATTTCTTTGTCTGTTATTGTTAACAAATGTATTGACTAAAAAAACAATTTCATATCAATTTTAAAATATTCATGGAATAAAAATAGTTATATAAAAAATTAGGATGAATGAAGAAATATATCGAAAGTACTGTTGTATGTTACAATAGAAGCTACAGATTATGAAGTGATTAAGTTGTCTTTGCTTTGATTGTGAAATATAATACTGGAAGAACTTGATATATTGTTTTCAGACATTGCATTGAAATGAATATGATGTTATTATTTATTAAAATGGGACTTCAGGCATATTATTGAACAATAAAAACAAATATCACTCACCAATTGTTGTATGAAATATTGCATTCAGATTTTGAAGGTTGTTCATGTTGTTCTGTACATCTGTAATATGATTATTGTAAAAGAAGTGAATGTAACAGAATAAACCAAAAAACTTCATTTATTGATATAAGAAGAATTTGTAAAAAATTAAGTTATAAACAAAACACTTACTAAGATCCAATTGTTGTAAGGGTTTTCTCTATATAGCATTTTCCAGTAAGTTTTCAGATTGACTTGTTTTATCTGTCATTACAAAATGAAACATATTTCATTATGCATCTGTCTTGTGAAGTTCGAATCGAACAAAATAAATTTAAAGTTAGTTATAAAATGAAACCTAATATTTTACTACTTTGAGAAACATTGTTGGTATATTTAGTTTTTTTTCTTGGGTTCTCTTCTTTGTAATTTGCAACACACAAAAATAAAATTAGACATAGAAGATGAAGACTTTGTAAAGATTTCAGAATTCAGAATACAAATTATATATCTTTTCAAGCAATTTTCAAAGTACATGAATGAAATGTATTGTTAGAAACTTACATGAATGTTGATTACTTCTTGCATGCAACCTTCCTTGCAGCACCATCTTCCTTCTAAGCCTGACATTTTTACAATCCTTTTGATCCATTTCAGAAAAAAAAAACTTGGAAGACTTTGAAAGGTTACAATGGAAGAAGAAGCAGAAACAAAAATAGTTGACTCTAGGGCTACAAAAGTGTATATTGTTCTATTCCTATATTGATGAATGTATTTGTTAAACTTTTTTTTTGCATTGTACCTCTAATCACTATTGTGGAAAGACAAATATTTGTAATTGTAATAGAAAGCAGTTGTAAGACTACAAAAATATTTTATCAGTAGACAATCATTAAAAATAGAAAGAACATGCAGTGTGGACTGTTAATACATCACAAACAATGATAGAAATAGGATTTCTTTCATAGTTGTTTAGTTTTTGCAGCTAAAAACACATTTCTTTTTTATGTAGGTACAACAACACATGTATTTTTTATCAAAGTACTATATATAATAAACCGAAAAGGATAGCTGAATAGAAACTTGGTTCAAAATTATGTGGTAAAACATTAGGCAATTTTAATTTGATGAATTGTCAAACTGAGTACATATTATCATAATGTCCACATCTTAAAACAATATACCTTTATACATATGAGACATAAGTATGATAAATATGATTGCAGACTACCACAACATAAATGGCAGACGAATTCTAATAGTTGGATTACAAAAAATTCAATTTGACATATATATAAATGGCTTTCTTGATACTTGTATCACACCTAGCCGGTTCCGCTAGCATATTAACACATATCACCCTTGACCGACAACTCATATCGGACAAGGCTGGGGGACTGGTGTACCACACCTAGCCAAACTCGACCAAATAAGTAAACAATGTGTATATCAAGGCAGCCAAGTATCCAACCTAGGCCGTCTTAGCCTAACTTATACCGGTTTTGACCTAAACTAAACACCTAAAGGGATAACCTGCACCAACATAAGCCATCAAGACAAATAGTCGGCCTAGACCGACTACTCCAGTATCCGGTAAGTTTAGAGCCTAGGCCGACCGCTCTAATGAACTCAGTATAATGGAAGCGTCCGCGTCCAATAAACCTTAAGGGCCTGGGTTAGGGCCCTGACCCACTCGCAAGCCCTAGCTAGAGCACAAGTCAAGGCCCAGCCCATGGGATTGTCAAACATCATTAATGCTCTATAAATACACGTAGACCCCATCAATTAAAGGTACGCATTCATTAATCACTGATTTGACTCTCTGAGAGCTTTGACTTACTTGAGCTTCGGAGACTCTTCTGCAGGTAACCCGTCCTGGGTTCAAGCTGACATGTATCGACCAGAGCGAGGCCAACCGAAGAGATAGCGGACTACGTGGTAAGGTGACGCTTGTGCCTAACTTATCTTGTTTCTTCTGCAGGAACAATACTATATGAATCAAACAACTTTGATAAAAAAACAATCATACAATAATTCTATAAAACACGCCAAAAAACATTCTCTGAATACAATAAATGTGTTATTAATACAATTTTTATTTACATTAACAAAATAAGTTGTAAAATATTTAATTAAACTTCCATCCTAATGTATTTCTTTGCAGTCATAGAATCTGACAAAAACTTCAAACTAATTTCATTAATAGAAAATAAAACTATACATGAAAAGATGAAACGATTGCCATTAGATTTGACTACAGTATTGTCATTATTGATCTTTTTGGAAAACATACAGACAATTAAAATAAAAGATAACATAAACAAATAATAATTAATATTATGAGTTACTTTAGATTAACTATATTAATACTCTTTTAATATAATATATAATATATGTAAACTCTGGTATATAATATATATACTATATATATCAATAACGATAGTAGTCAAATACCATATACACCTACCTATATATTATGTCATTAAAAATAATATCAATAAAAACATATAAAATATACAATAAAAAAAGAATATAAAAAAATCTTTTCAAACAAATTTAAGACCAAGACTAATTACAAAAATAATTAAAATGAAAATGTTATATCAATATAATTCAATTAAATATTTTATCATTTAAGTAAATCATAAAATATGATGATTAATAAAAATTTAAGTTAACTGATAGATAAATATATAGACATTTCTTTTCTGACAACTTAAAATTTGTCAATAGTTATTTGGTTAGCCAATATAACTTATTTATGAAAATGAAAATAAATAAGCAAATCAAAATTGTAAATTCGTTCTTCAAAAAAACAATTTCATTCGGTCATGTAGAATTTCATGTTAACAAATATTTAAAAATGTATAAGTATCAGTGGTAACAATATTTGTAGAAACTTTATGTAGCTGGTAGTTATTTTTGTTGACACAACTTGATAAATGTCAACAATTATTTGTAAACCAGTAGAGAAAAAAATTGAATTAAAACATAATTAATCAGATATAAGCGCATAAAATCATTAACAAAAAAGTATTAGTTTAATACAAATTAAAGACAAACGAATCCGTAGACATATTACAATCACAAAATACCATCAAATAAATTGTCTTGAAATATAAAAAGCAAGATTATCTCTGAAATCAATCATTTCTCCTTTTTAATATTTCTCTTCAGAAGCTTCAATGGAACATTGTCTTCTTCGATGGAGTCAAGTGATACAGTCTTCTTTGCATATTCTCTCTTTAGTGAACTGTTTGCATCATCATGTGTTGCATTATCTTTGATTAGCTCAAGTGACTGGGAGCCAGAGTCGATCGTTTCGTTGGTAAATTTTGCTAATAAATCCTATAATAAATGTCAAAATCAATTAAATATTAAAACCTATTACGATGAATAAAAGAATACAGAATGAATAAAAAAGATTTAGATGTTTTGTATACCTTTGCAATATCAACAATGGACTCATTGACCACACGTTGTTTTTTCCTACTAAACTCTCCATACATCCTTGAATAACGTATTGACAAACATATAAGTAAATACTAAAACGTAATTATCATCTTTAATGTAGAGAATCAAATTCAGAAATAGATCTTACCATTGATTTGATGGAAAAATCATTGAACTTTTGAATTATATCATCATCAACACATACTTTCTTCACTCTGAAAGACTGTTCAACTTGGAAACTATGATCATTCCTACTTTCAACTTTCCACAATAGACTTTTATCCATTAATTGAGCGAACTCCTTTGGAAAATTACCAGAAGCATTAATCTATGACAAAAAAAGAAGTTAATAACATTTAAAAAGGTTTTTCCAACTTTCAATCTACATAAATAGATTATATATATATATATATATATATATATGTATGTATGTATAAAAGTAAACCTTATCATGACTTTCTAACATATCAACACAAGATTTCTTTAAAAGGATGGTTGCATCCCTATCAAATAGCACAAGTGTGGTTGAATCTGATGAGTCCATCACTCGAATTTTGATCCTATATCTGTAAAAAGAATAAAATTTATGAATCATAAAAATTGTAAAGTACAATGACATATTTGAATAGACATTAAATGAAATGCACAATAAGTGTACCTTAAAATGACTTTCATAACATGCTTGTTACACTTTTCGCAAAAAAACATCTTAGAATCTGGATAAACTGCTTTGTTGCAAACACAAGCTGTATACCACCAATAATCCTCATCCAAAATATTCTTAATGGTTCCAAACAATATTTAAGTGATTACCTTTGAATATAAAAAAAATTATGAAAACATTAATGTGAACAACAAAATTGAAAATGTTGATATATGCTGACCTCTTTACAATCCTTGAGACCTTATATGTTTGTCCTAGGTGTAAGCATTAAGAAGTCATCTTAAATAGTATGTTTGGAACTTTGCGAAAGCTGAGTTAATCCTTGAGATGGAGAATCAGTGTTCTCACACACTTTGTGAAGTAAAAAAATATGGTTACAAAATACAAATAATCCAAGATATGTTATTTATAAGAAAATGAAGAACAAATACAGTATTACCTTGATTTGAGTTTAGATGCCTCCTTGAAACCAACATTGTACTTAATCCTAGAGCAGAACTTACAATTTTGAACTTGCACCTTATCTAAAATGCAAAATAGTGTATGTGATACTAACATTGGTAATAGTGTAATGAATAATGTATAAAACTAATAAAAACATTTTACCTTGAAAAGTTTTAATTTTCGCAAACTCTATACTTATTTCAGCATTTTGTACTTCTCCACTTGAGAGAAAGACATTCAGTTCATCCACATAAATACCAAACAAAGTACATTCTATGCGGAACCTATAAATTCAATAAATGTTATGTGACATCATTATTTTCATACATCCCAAAAAAAATGTATATAGTAAACTTTTATAACTAAATTACCCATAAGCTTCTATGGCAATGACATTTAATTTTGTTGTCTTTCCATCCACTTGTAATTCTCTTTCAGTGCCAACTCCTACCAGTACTCCCAAGATATCTACATAATAATACAACAAATGATTAAAAAGTTTAATAAACATATATTAATACCAATAAAAAATAGATAATAAAAAAATATAAATATGAACTTACCAACTAAATAATTTGTATCAAAGCCAGAGGTGGTCAATAAAGACAAAGGCGTGTATTGTGGTTTCATATCTGGAACCAATTTAATATCAAGCAAAGAAACTTTTGTACCAAACTGGAAATTAATCTTATATGGGTGGTGTGTAGTTCGATATATTCCACTATTCGGAGCCACACTGAAATTTTGGACGCCATAAACTGGCCTTCTGATATTTCATTTTGAAATTTGTAAATTAAAGTACGTCTAATAGACGTGTGTATTTTGCCTCCCTACAAAAATGAATATAAATAATATGTTTAACGTACAAATATTTTTTTTCTTCATAACAGTGATGGAAGAAATGAAACACAATATTACCTCTTTGTCTTGAATAACCAACTCCATTGAAAATGGACACCTCTATTTACGGAAATCTAGAACAAACCATGAATGGATTACCCTAACAATGATATTCCAGTTTTCCTTTTCTGGAGTAACTTCATCTAGTTTCTGGCTTTGCTTTTGAACTTCACAGAGAGACACATTCAACTCACAGCAATGATATAGAAAGATCAAAACTCAACAAATGAGAACTCAACAATATTTATAGATACAAAGTTGATATTCAGATGAAATTAAAAGAAATAATAAATAAACAGTTTAGAAAATTGTAAGGTGACGATAAACGTGAGCTTTAATAATAACATGGATTTGGCAATTCTTGAAAAACTTAACGTTGATATGTTAGTTGGGTATATACTTTTCAATGGTAGAAGAATCAAGAAAGCAAAAATGTGAATTCCATTGAGTTGTAAGCTATTAAAAAAGTGATAGGCATATACTTTTGACCTACAAATGCAGATTTCATACTAACATATTTTTGTGAAAACTGTAGATATCAGGTTTTCATGTCAGAAAAAATGAAATATTCATATTCATGTATTCAGAGGTTACATAAAAGGTCAAAAGAAATACAAACAAATTATGATGAAGAAAAAGCATGATACCTATTATTTAAAAGTAAAAACCTAATTTGTTGGCGCGGTGTATTCCGCAGTCAAGCATTAATTGTAACACTAATGTGGAAACAATGCAGATCTGTATTCCGCCAAAAGTAATAGCCAAAAATAATGCTGAAGAGAAAGCATGTAACAGATTATTTATAAGTACATACATAATGTGTTGGCGTGGTGTATTTCACAGTCAAACATTCATTGTAACACTAGTGTGGAAACAATGCAGATATGCAAATACATATTGGCTTAGAAAGCATTCAACAAAAACGGATTGAACAAAGAAGATGTTATCTTAGAATTGGACAACAAAAGGACAAACCCTAATAATGTGGACATAAACATATGAACTATAAAGAACAACAGATGAAGTGCATACCTTTGCTAGTGATAAGTAATATGGTCGAAAACTTGTGCATAGACCATTTGACGTAAAAAAAAAGATAAGATTTTAATACTGATACAAACTTGCTAGAGAAGCAAACTAAACATGTGCTCCAATTTATTTAATTTATTAGAATTATAACATGGATTTGGAAATTTGTTTGGTCAAACAATGCATAACATGGATTTGGAAATTTTCGATAAACTTAAGGCTCATATGCAGATGAAGTGATAGGTAGATGAAGTACATACCTTTGCGAGTGTTAAGTATTTTGGTTGAAAAATTGTGCATACAAAAATGGAGGTCAACAAAACATATCATATTTCAATTTCAATACTGATACAAACTTCCTGGAGAAGCAAAGAAAATATCTGATGGAATAAATTTATTAATTTATTTTATTATACTTATATGACGTGTTGATATGCATTAATTATGACCAGTGAAAAATCCCGTGGAATATGTACAAAATATATCGAGAAGTATAAACAATCATAACATTACACAGTTTCAAAACCAGAATTTACAAATTGTTAAAATTGAAAAGATGAGAGATTTTTGACGGGCATTAAGTAACTGCAAAAGTGTCTTGAATAGCGCAAAAAATGAAAAAAAAAATTAAAAGTGATTTTAATCAACAGTTAAAAAATCATATTTTAAATTAGAAAATATTTTTAAAAAAAATAAAAACTTAATGATAAGACATTTTGGTATCTTACATTAAATAAATGGCAAAGATATTGAATTGTGGAAAAAGATATGGAGCAGTGTTGAATTAAATGACAACTTTTTAAAATGACAATAATATAATTGAAAATCAATAGACTTAAACATATATATAATATAATAAAATAAAATAATAATTCATACAAACAATAAACTGATAAAAATGTTTAGATACTATAGTTTATGGATGCTTTCCGTCGCGATGATAATATTCATTTATATTAAACAGAACATTGACATCCTGGTTTCTGTTTTCACCGTCAACCTCGAAGATAACTATGTCTCTTGCCTCTAGTCCATGAACATCACAAAATTTTTTCCATCCACTGTCTATCTTGACAGACTTAGTTCTTATCAACAACTTGCATTGAACTTATGCTTTTGGACCGTAAAACACAATATATGACAATTGAATATTGCGAAAATATTTACATAAGTCTGAATTCAAATCCTATAGAAAAAAATAAGAAGAAATAATATGAAATAAAAAAAAGTATTAATATAGAATAATAGAAGAGAAAACAACAAGTTTGGTCATGAAATTAACAAAATTATAAGAAAAAAGGTAAGAAACCTTACAAAAAGCTTACTTTGCAGTTGAATTTAGATAGCCTAAACTCAAAATGAATTAACTTGGACCTTGTCAGAGGAGCATTTGTTCGAACATGACTTAAAACATGACTTGTTATCGGAAATATTCCAACATGGACCGAGTTCATGGCGTAATCTTATGACAAACAAAGGTTCACGAACCCAACATCCTTGTCAAAATAGGAAGATCATAAAAAATTAAAAGAAAATCAGATAAGAATTCTAGAAAAGATTTTAATGTGTGAAATATTACACAAACATGTTTCTTCGAGGAAAATAGCAAAGAATCCACCATTCCACTTTGCAAAAAGAATGGAACTTTCACCAAGTATGCTTTGTCTAGTGGTCATCTGTTAAAACAAAAGACAGACTATCTATCAATGAATCGTATGTGAAAGTTTATAACTTCATGAAAATTAAATCAGTTTCATAGACATTGAAGTAGATCGTAATATAGCGAAAAAATTGGTGATTCGAACATGGGTACCTTTCTGTAATGGAGAAGAAGTTTAAAAAATACTCAGTGTAATGTGAAATGTTGATTATGATGATGAGAAACGATGATCATGAAACAGAGAAGATAAAAAGAGTGTTAGTGAAACAAATCTTGAATAAGAAAATGCATACCTTTCTGCAATGTAGAAGATAAAAACGTATTGTAGATGATGATCAAAGAAGAGGATGCAGAAACGGAGAAGATAAGAGTCATATGAGAGAAGTAAATGTCTTTTGAAATGTGAAAAGACGTAATGGTGAGCAAAGAGTGTTGCTGATTAAAATATGAAAGAGAGCAGTTGAGAAATCTTAACATTGCAATCATGATTTTTTTAGAAGTGAACACCATAATGAAAGAAAACCTACACCGTGATCAAGAATCAGAATTATTATTCATTAGTGGATAATTTAAAGGTTGTAATCTGAATCAGTTGAATAATGAAAACGTGTGGAAGATGAAGAAGCATTTTAAATACGTACAACAGTGCTTTAATAATCATTATCTCGAGCAGTGCGAATATTAATGAGTTTGAATATTGATTAACACGTTTAATGCGTTGGAATACACAATGCGTTGTAAGACGAAGAGGTTTTAAGTGATTAGTAGCAATGATAAATAGTCATTTCCAATGCATTGCAATTTTACATATTTTTATAAAATTAATTAAATAATAAATGATTAGGTTAAATTACTTCACGTTAAATGACGTAGGCATGCGAATGTTCTCAAAATTAACATTTAATGTTTACGTTAAATTATTTTTAAAAAAATAATAAGTAATATTTAATGTTTTGGTTTGTCATTTAAATTTCGAATTTAGATGGAATGATAATTAATTTTTGATTAATTCCAAATATAATTAACATTTATTTAGAGTTATTTCAAACTTCTGATTTTCATTTTTTTATCAAAGAACTTCCAAATTAAAATAATTACGTGGGATAACTATATAACGACAAAAGAAAAAACACATAACTTGATATATATAAAATAATTGCATAAAATATTAAAGTCCAGTTTAAATCTTCTTATATATATATATATATATATATATATATATATATATATATATATATATATATATATATATATATAAAAAGAAGTTCCAAAAAATAATAACATACTAAATGTTCAACTTTTAAACTAAATCAAAGGATAATGAACTTTGATATGAATGTTTGGTTTTTCAATTTCAACTTCAAAAAAGAGTTCATTGTGATCCTTTACAGATAGTTCATGAAGAGTACAAAAAATTTGCCAGTCAACTCCAATCTTTACAGACCTACGTCTTATGATTAATTTACATTCCACTTCGCTCTTTGGTCCGTGTAGAACAACAGATGAAAGTTAATTATTCTGAAAATAACTCCCAAATTCTTTTTTCAAATATTGCAAACATAATGTGAAGACATATTACTTATTAAGAAGGCATGTAAATAAATAATAAACAAAAATAAAAGAACTAACCAAGTGGCTGGCTTTACAATAGTATTTGGATAGTTGAACTTGAAAATGAATTAACTTTGACATACTTAGAGGACGACGAATGGAAATATTGTTTAGGAAATTCGCTTGGAGTCGTGAGTCTGTCGAACGGTTAGAGACATGGAGTTGGAAAGAAGAATTTCTAACGTATTTAAACAAAACCAATTTGTCAGACTTATCTGCATAGAAAGATCTCAGATCATTCTAGCCTTCGGTAATCAGTGGAGTGTGAATATCCATGTTGTACTAACATTGTGAACATTACTTTCGTAATCAACAATGGTCCACTATGAACCAATGTCCTTCTCACATCGTATTATGAACAGTCGGTCGACGTGTCCAAAAGCCTTCACAGATTAGCATGTTCAGAATAAAGAAATAAAAATAAAGATAACAAATAAATGTCAAGGAATAAAAAAATAAACTTGGTCCTTCAGAAACATAGTAAGGAATCCCCAATAAGTTCTGCAAAAAGTATAGATTGTGGGGGTGGCGATGGATGCTATTGAACGATAATAGATTGGTGATGAAGAAGATTCGTAAGAGAAGAGAATGGGTAACAAAAGAAAAAGAAGATTTGTCACTCGATAGTTGGTAATGGGTAATAGTGGTGCAAACATTGGGAATATATATAAAGAGAATAGGATAAGTCATACCTATTCCAAGCGTCCGACTTACTGGACAGACTGCTTCATAATTAATGCAATCGCTTGGGAATAAAAAACTTAAAATGAAGTACGAATTAAAAAAACGTTAAAATAAAAATTTAAAATATACGAAAATATTAATTATAAAATGATAATTCGTAAAATAATCAATAACTTTTAAGAAGATAATAAGAAAAAATAAAATTCCACGTCTTGAATTAAAACATTTAAACAAAAAAAAAAAGCATCAAAGGTAAGATCAATTACATAAAATAAAAGAAAATAAGCAAAGAAGATGATTTCGTTAATGGTGTAAAATTATGAAGATTAACAGTTTGATTGGCAAAGCTTTAAAAAAAAAAGAAATCTGGGTAAAGATAGAAAAAGATAAAAAAAATAAGAAATCTGGGTAAAGATAGAAGAATAAGATAAAAAACATTGAGAAAGTTGAAAAACTATGAAATTTACAAACCAGTAAGATTCTGCAACGAAAAAGATTGAAAGTTTTTTGCTCTTTAAGACTGTTGCATGTGTTTGACCTCTTGATTTTGTAACACCCCAATTAATTAAAGAGTGTAATTAAAGGAAGCGTCACATAATTATAATATAACAGCGCAGTTCTAGAGTTTAAGCGTAAGACCTTACAAAATAAGGCACACCACGATGCCACAAGAGATAAAAGAGTATCATAAAAGTCTACTAGGATACTAGCATATAAAGACTAACGAATACATATGCCATAGCCTTCAAGATATCTCAAGAACACTAAGCGGTAGAGTCGCCTCCTCCCTGATGACCACGATGATCCCTCGCATCTGCTCCCATCAATAAATTGATGATCATCGCAAAGATAGAACATGACATACAAGGCAACCAAGAAGAAAAGGGTAAGCTAGAGCCAATCAACATATTCATCACACCGTCAATTATATTTCATCATCTCATACCCATATAACAACCAAGCATGTTAAGACTCTTCAATCAATACACTATGACTCGACTCGACTCATCCGGATACGTATAACTTAGTCGGATTCAGCGGATGCTTGCACTTGTGGTGGATACCTCTGCTCGACCCTGAGCTGCTCGATCCTGAGCCATATGTTACAAGTGTTACGATGAATCAAATCTCCCCCACCACAAGGTTAGCCCTTAATGGATTTCAGGCCTCCTGCTACCCTCACCACAGGAGTCAGTCCGCTCTAGGTGAGACTAACTGGCTCCTCAGGGTGTCAGGATGCAACCTTACCTTGAATCCTTACCTAGTTATACAGATGGGGCACCACCATGGACACCCACTAACAGGGGTCATGGGATTACGTCCCGACCACTGAAGCACGACCCTGGGAATATCACCTAGAGATCCCAAGGACTTACGCACTGACACGGACCAAGCTTTCTAAAATCAATCAAACAGATTCGGCATGCTTACACACAATATACTTTTACATATACATCTCATACAATTTCTCGCTGTTCACGTCTTTCGTATTCCCCACCAAATCTTACCAACTCGTTATTCTCGAGCCCAGAATATGGAGGTCTGTCTCATACCATTACCATGTCACATTGATGCCAACCCTTTCATATCTCATGTTGAACTCATACCAACTCGTCATTTCAATTTCGTGAATCACCTCATACAATCATCATGCTCACATCACGTTAAAGCCCACAAATCATAACTCATACATCACCTCATTCACAAAGGCCATCCAGTTCATAAACTTAAAAGAATACTCATACAAGCATGTTATCCACTTTTGAAACCAAAGAAAATATCAATTCCCACAACCTTCTCGCCCAGCATCTCGCTCAGGCAGAAGGGTCTCGCCCAGGCGAGGAGGACTCTCGCTCAGGCGAGCTCCCTTCGCCTAGGCGAGAGCTCGACCTCCAGAATTAGAACCCTGCGCGCATTCTCGCTTAGGCGAGATCCTCCTCGCCTAAGCGAGACACTCGCTCGCCCAAAAGTGCAGTAGGTCGCCTGGGCGACCCTTCGTGGAGAAATACACTTGCGAGTCCCTGTTAATCTCGCCTAGGCGAGGCAGGCTCGCTTGGGCGAGTTTAACAGACTTCGCCACTGTTCCTCGCTGCTATCAACACAGTTCATGCTCAAACACCACACAAATCATGCCATACAATCACAACCACATATAAGCACAAAAACATCACAGAGCACTACCAAACCACTATCATTTCACTAGACAAAAGAGTTCTAGCTTCCCTTACCTGGATTAAGCTTAGCAAAACGACCCAATACGCCCTCGAGACAGAACGCACGAGCACAACAACTCAAGGAGCGGACAAAGAACTGAAAGGCAGCGAAACAGAAGCACGATATGGGTTACTTGGAACCCTAGCTGTGAAATGAACGAAAGGAACAATGGAGACGGAAAAAGGCTAGTACAGTACTTACATGGAGTAGAGCACAGCTTCGAGCTAGTTTGAAGATGGCGAAAAACCTAACCCTAGCAGAGCTCTTTGTGAGAGGGAGAAAGGGTTGACGGCTGCTACGTTTCTGTGAGAGTGAAAGGGAGAGTGGAATTAGGGCAACATAGTAGGATCTTATATGCTGGGCCAGCCCTTAAGCCCATTTACAAGGGCAACCCACTAACTTTAGGGCAGAAATAAAAAGGGGTCTTACAAAAAAAGTATGGAATAAATTAACATATCTTAGCACATTCTATTTATATTTTTTTGAGTTTGACTATATATCATAAAATATTAACATCGAGAACATTAAAATTTAAGTTTTACTGAAATTTGTTATTAGTTTAGATTAAAATATTTAAGCTATTTTTTGTTGGTTTATTTAAAGAAAAAGATTATTTTGAAATTGATTTGAAAATAAAGTATTTTTCCAGTGTTAAAGTTTTTTATGAGTTACTTTTATATTACAGAGTATAAATCAAATAAAAATTAGAAATGCTAAGGTAAAAATACCTACAATATTATGTGTGTATATTTTTCTATTATATTCTCAGTTCTAGCATAAAAAATGTTCGAATAGTTTTGGGTTTGTTTAATAAGATTTGGAGGCATGTAAATGAATAAAACACGTCGAACTATGAAGGAGAAGTATTGGAGATTAAATTGTTTGGAAGGTCTATTTAAATGCATAGTTAAACATTCAATATATTATGAGAAGAGTTTTCAATTACAATCTAAAAAATAGATTTTTCATTTGGCGTCTCGTACAAAAAATTCTCGGAGATATAATAGGGATATAGAGTGATTCTTCTTCTTTTTGAGTCTCTAGTTGCTTTAAAATGGGAAATTTAAACTCATTGTTTGTTTCATAGATTGTGTTTTTTTATAATCATGTGACAAATTGAAAAAAAAAATCGTAAATTTTTCATTGTTGATTGTGTTGGTCATATTATTGGACATCTTCTTGAAAATTTGTTTCACAAGAAAAGAAAGAAGAAGATTAATCTTGACAAGGGATCAATCCTAAAAGTGCCAAATAAATTAGATTTAAAACTTCGATACTACATATCTTGTTGGAAATTTGTATTAAGAAGTTCATATAAAAATGTAGAGAACGCTAAATGCTCTAGTACAATACAAATCGTACGAGAAAAGATTAAACACATGATGTTAAAGTCACATTAATTGTTATATTTTTAAGTAAAAAAAAAATTGTATTTTAACTAGCAACTATTTAATCTGGAAATAAGTACTCAGATCTAAGAATTGGTATCATAGTATTGAGATAATGTATCATGTTTGCATCAAAGCGCTCAAAATTATAACTCCAAAATTTTGGAGAGTGGTTTATGGAGAAAATTTCCAAAATTTGAGTATCGTTACTACATATTTTCATGGCTTTAATATATATTTAGTCCCTATTTTTGTTGTTTTTGTTCAATTTGGTCTCTATTTTCGTTTTGTGTTTAATTAGGTCCTCATTTTCGTCAAATTATGCTCAATTTGGTTCTTTTCACTAAGGGTGTTTAAATAGTTAACGTTTTTGAACAGTACATGCCACTTGTCAGCTCTTATTTTTTTTTAATTTTTTTTAATTTTTTTTAAAGTTTTTTTAAATTTTTTTAATTTCAAAAAATATGTCCACGTGTCAAGTTACAATTATGCCACGTGTCACTACTAGTGCCACGTGTCAGTTTGTGGTTGTATTATTTCTTTTTGTTCAATTTAGTTCTGATATTCGTTATTTTTTTTGCAATTCAGTCTCTATATTCGTTATTTTTGTTTAATTTAGTCCCAAATTTTGTTAAAATAAAACCATTTAATTTTTAAAATTGACATTACTATTAGTTATTTTTTAAATTCAGTTATAAATTATAATATTTAATTATAAATTGAATATAATTCTTATATTCAATTGTTAAATAGAATATAACTATTTAAATATTATTAAAATATAATTATTCAAAATTTAAAAATATATATTAGCATTTGTAAAATTTACATTTAAATTTAAAATATTTAATATTTTTATTTCATTTTAGATATTAAAATCTAAAATATTTTATATTTAAATGTTAATTTTACAAATATTAGTTTACTTTTCTAAAATATTTTAAATATTTTTGTATATCAATTTTAAAAGTATTTTAGAATATAAATATTAGAAAAAAATTTAATAACTATATTCTTATAATATTTTAAATAATTATATTCTATTTAGAAATTAAATATAAGAATTTTATTCGATTTATAATTAAATTTAATAATTTATAATTGAATTTAAAAAATAATAAATTCAAATGTCAATTTTGAAAAATATTAATATAATTTGTATAAAAGATATTAAATTTAGTATCAATTTAAAAGGGACAAAATTGATTTATTTTAATAAAAATTGGGACTAAATTGAACAAAAATAACGAATATAGGGACTAAATTGAACAAAAAATATAATACTACTACAAACTGACATGTGGACAAAATTTCTGAAATAAAAAAAAATTAAAAAATTAAAAAAAATTAAAAAAAATTAAAAAAATTAAAAAAAAAACAAAGAAAAAACCATGAACTGACACGCGATATGTACTGTTCAAAAACATTAACTATTTAAGCACCATTAGTGAAAATGACCAAATTGACCATAATTTGATGAAAATGATGATTTAATTGAACACAAACAAAAATAGGACCAAATTGAATAAAAACAATAAAAATAAGGACTAAATATATATTTACATTAAGAAGCAAATGAAACATTCTTTTTTCCAATGAAGATATTTTAAAACTAAATTTAAAGGAGGTTAAATTACCTTCTTACCTAGTTAATTCCTAAACAGCAATTTGGAGCGGTACATTCCACAAAAACCTCATTGTGTTTGGAACGATCTTTAACTAAATCTATAAATCAACAAATATTAACCAAATCCTTATTGGATATAATTATCGATTGTGTTTTTTTTTTTCTCAATCTTATTTCTAATTCAACCAGTTTGTCCATTTGTCCATTGCTTATTTCCATATTATTCAGTATATAACTAATATCTTTTTTAGGGGTGGATAAAGTTAATTGAACTTTACTACATATTAAAAACGGTAGTAAACTAAAAATTAGTTTACTTTAACTGAACTGAAAATTAGTTTTAAACAAATCGAAATGAATTACTTTTATCTACCAAATTGCACCGATCTGAATTGTACTAAATTATTTTTTATTGTACCAATTTTTTTATCAATTTTCCTTTTTCAATTACTTTATATGAAGCACTAGGCGTTGTATAGCTAAAATTATTATAATAAATTCTTTAATGAAAATATTATTACTGTAAAAGTTTTTTACAAAAGCACGTCTACCTACCGATCAATCTAAAATCTACAAAGAAACTGGATTCTACTAATCAATCTAAAATCTAAAAAAACTGGATTCATGATTTAACTTATCTAAGATAGGACGTGATCGAAGAGAAAGGGAAAAATAAAAGTTATAGGTCAATTCAATTGAACAGATAACTAATAAAATTTTAGTTTTTTAAAACTGAACTATAAAATATAGTTCAATTTTTTTAATATAATATAATACAATTAGCTAGTTAAGAGCAATTAGATTAATTTGCCTATCCATTTTTTTCATTATCTAGTTGTTTCATTAACTAATTGATGCAAACAATGTTATCTTTTTTAGTAATACAACTTATAAAGAAAAGCAATACACTGTATCTGAATCCTTTGAATAAACTAGATAATTTTCAATCAATGTTTTTCTCCATTTGGTATTATTCTTTTTCTAATTATCTTTCGGATGTTGTATATCGTTAAATCAAAATGAACTATTTTCAACTTTTAAATCTCTAAAATTTTCATCAATATTTTTGCACTGACTCTAATCATAAATATTTTTTGAAACTTCATTTGATGTCTTATTTGTAACGTCCCATTTAATTTTTAAGCGAAATTAAAAGAAAACATCACACAATATAAGTGCAGTAGCGTAGTCCTGGGGTCTCCAACACAACCCCGACAAAAACTCGGGCACACCACGATGCCAAAAGAAAGCTGAAAACGAATACGACATAGAGTGTAGCGTAGAAATACAGAAAGGGATACACGGGCCATAGCCCTAAATAAAACACAAAGAAAACTCCAGCCCAGATGGCTAAGCAGCGGAATCACCATTC
>Ga0214542_1004700_pt1 | contig 26798 bp, 10 predicted proteins | sample CNSS1metaG_FD_160096 | JGI IMG/M metagenome (GOLD analysis project Ga0214542, IMG submission 160096) | Root nodule microbial communities from cowpea collected in UCLA plant growth center, Los Angeles, California, USA - CNSS1 | ecosystem: Host-associated > Plants > Roots > Nodule | place: USA...
AAATACCTAATGGTTTATGCTCGTCAGAGTTTTTTGGGATGAGTCATTGCAGAGTGCGTCAAAGTCAAAATCGCAATGTGCCGGTGGTTGATGTTCTTGCTCGGTGGTGACTACTACTATACTTGCAGAATGGTAATGGGTCTCCTCGTAACTGTAGTACAAGTTAAAGCTAAATTTTCAAGTTAACTCTATTATAGCCTACATTTTTCATCTTTTTCCCTGAACGAGTAGAAAAAAAAGGAAAGAAAACTATGGCTAGTTTTGGGCTCAACTGAAACTAGTTTTAAACAAGGGAGGAGAGCGGGTGGGGATGGATGACTCCAGAAAAAATGAAGGTTTATAGGACGAGAATAAGTAAGGGAAATAGATGGGCTAACCAACAAATTAAAGAAGGCATGTTAACCAAATTGAATATGAATTGAAATGCTTTTAGCAGTAAGTTGGATACAATGTTTTGTAAGAGTTACAATTTGTATAATGTCAATTGCTAGTAGTATAATGACTAGATTAATTATATCTATCACCTGCTTGTGGTGGCAGTAGCCTCAAATACTTGAGTATTTGGATGAATTTTGAATGTTATTTATTTGATACTTGGTGTTTCTTTTCCTTTTTGATTCCTTTTTGATTCCTTCGTTTTTTAATTTATGCTACGTTGCAATTTTGTATGGTTGAAGAAGTGATTTATACATTCTTGTTCATGTTATTGTTTATCGTAGGTATATTTCTATGCATTGAATCTTTTTTAACTGCTATTTTGTTATTCTACTGTTTCCAATATCCAAATTTCCAAAAATATTAAGGTAGGATCCAGATGTGAAGTTGAACATGGGGCAAAAAGAGGTGTTGTAAAATTTGTGGGTCGGGCAGAATCACTGGGTCATGGTTTCTGGGTCGGAGTACAATATGACGAACCCTTGGGCAAACATGATGGCATGTAAGTACAATTTCTACATCTACTTATGGTGTGCAAATTTGTGTACTCAATTCCAATTAAACTATCATCTTATGTTTTTTTAAGTATTACATCAACACTTCTCTCAAAATTTTCCTGGGTTATGTTACAGGGTTAAAGGAGTACGCTACTTTCAATGTCCTCCGAATCATGGTGGAATAGTTAGACCAGACAAAGTGAAGGTTTGTTTAGAAACACATTGCAATTATATTTTAAATATTGGGATATTTTCCAATGTTAATGGTGGTTCTCTAATCTGATAAATATCAATGGAGAGAAGCTGCTCAATCCCTCCTCAAACCTCAACATCATGACAAAAATTCCAATTAAAAGGTCACATGTTTTACACCAAATAGAATCTAAAATGGCTATTCTTATCCAACATGTTTTTTTTTTCTTGCACAATTTGTCCATAGAAACATATTATATTATTTACTCATAGCCTTACTTCGAGGGACAGATTTTGTTGGGTGTAGATATGTGTTTTACTTCCAGTCATGAATTCTCTGTTTTTTTTTTCTTGACATGCTGCATGGCTCATGTTTTCTTTCTCCATTTGGAAACAAATATATGTATGGTCATATCTAGTGAGGGTATGAGAGAAGGTAATCATGTTGAGACAATAAAAAAATTGGATGGCCAAAACTGTCAATATGACCAATTTGAAAACTGAAAATGTTATCAAGAAAGCCAACCAAAAATATCCTAAATAGCCTTTTATCAATCAGAGCCAAACAAATCTTTACAAAACTTGGACGTTAGAAACACTTGTGCTAGAGGATAATATTTCATCCTTAATTGCATCATATTCTTAGAAGTTGGTTGCTTCTAATGGTCTGAATCAAGCTGTCTTTTAAAATATAATAGAACCAAATCAATGAAATCGTGCAAGCACCCTTATTAGCTGCAATATAAAACTAAATGGTATTTCATACTTCATTGCTTACCCTTATTTGCATAAAATGCATTAAATTTCAGTTTACTTTTGTGCAAAAAATGTCATTTACGTGTACATTTCCCTGTCAGGTTGGTGACTACCCTGAACGAGATCCCTTTGAAGAAGATGAAATATGAGTTTGAAGATTGAGGGTTTTCCTTGTGTGAATCAAGTATTTGTTTCCAGAACTTATTCTGTTGGCAATGGATATCTAGAATGGTTTCATTGTGTTTTTTGAATTGTTTGTGTTGTTTTTAGAAAGAAAAACCAGTGCAACGTGAAAAACATAAATTGGATGTTCATTACAATGGTAATATGAGAGCCAACAAAGCGGGATGCTACTTCTGAGAACATTCAAATTTTTAAGCTCATAATTTGGTAAAGGCTAACACATGCAAGACTAATTATTTTAAGAATTACATTCATAAGTAAGCGTTTAATGCTTTTAGGTCTGAAAAATGAATAAATATATTATTATGGCCTGTTAAAGTTTTCTACAATTTTCATCTTTCTAATTAATTATGATACAAATTAATTTGCTTACATATCAACCAGAAGACTAATATGTGGTTTCCTCTTAATTAAGGCTTCTGAGTTTGAGTGTTGCTGAATGAAAAAGTGTAAATGGGAAGAGAGATCCAAATGAGAATCAGTGAGTTCCTTTTTCGGTAAAGATTAATTTTAATTGCTAGCAAAGTCTATGAATATTCTACATTAATAATATGATATGAAAAATAGTAATAGAAGAACACCAAATTAAATGTTATGTGTTCTGGAAAAATATGGGATTGAAAGTAAATAAAATTGACCATCCACTAATTACGCTGAACAACTAGTTTTAAAATATATAGAAGGACTATACACAGTTTTTTAAAATTTATTTTAGTCTCTCAAACTTAATGTCCAAAGATTTAAATCACATTTTCTCAATTTCAAATATTTTATTTTGCTTGAATTATTTCAAATAAGGTTACGTATTTAGGTAGTATCAACTTAAAAATAAAATGCAAAAAGGAAAGTTAATTAAAAATTTATCTAAATTGTGTTTGAATAAAAGACTTTTATCATTCTAAAAATTGAAATGCATGATATTTAAATTATTTTATATTTAATTTTATATTTTATAAATATTTTGTTTGAAAAGAATAATTAAAATATTGTATATTTTAACATTTTTGTTTAAAAAAAATAATTAAATTTTTTAAGGTAAATTTTATTATAAAAAAATTTATTTTAAAATTAAAATTTAAAAAATATTAATGAAATTGAAATATTTAAATTGTATTTAACAATATAATCTTTGAATCATATATGTGTGGATAAAAGAAACTTACTAGGTATGGAATTTCAATTTCTTTACTTCTTAACATGTTCTAAATTTGAGTACTCTTCTAATTTTCCATCCAAATAATTTATTTTATTTAAAATAAATAAATTCATCAATGAATTATTCTTTTAAATTCACTAAATTTGATAGTCTATATTCATTCATTTAAAATGATGCATAATTTTTTCTTCACAAAAGATTTACTTATAATGAAAACTCGAGTGAAGTTAACTTTAATTTTCAGTCTTTTCGTAATACATAGATTACTACTAATATTTTAGACTATATTACAAAAATATTTAAAATATTAACATAATAAAAAAAATTAATAAAACATCTGACCTCGTTTATATCTTCTCAGTTTGGATTTAAATTTAAATGAAGCGGTGGAAGATATTTTGACGTTACCTCGTCACAAAATCGATTCTTCTCTTTCTCCGTAGCTGCTGGAGAAGTTGGTAATGTCTTTTTCTTTAGCAATTTCATGGAAAGTTGGAGTTTTATTTATTAATGATTGTAATCACCTATTTCACGTTCATGCCGCCATGATTCACAAATCATGTTTCTCATTTCGTAATCTTAATTTGTCACGTTTCCTCAGTTCACAAAATGCTCACGTCTTTTATGGACAAATAAATCTAAGGTTATAAATATATTTCTAATCTCTTAAAAGTAAATGTGTTTATTCATGTCTTCAATCTATATTTTAGTGTTTAAATTTTAAATAAATGTATACAATTCACTTAATACAATCACATTATTATTTTTATTTTATATGTTAAATAATGTTTCATATCAATATTTAAGTTGAAATATGTTAAATGATAGAAACAACTTGATCGTTACTCTTATTCTTATTCTGACATTATTTGAAATATAAAAAAGTTTAAAACAATTTAATTAGAAAGATTATATATATTCATTTCTGAAACTTAAAGATAACTTTTTTTTACAAAAAATAAAATAAAATTACATTTTAATTTTATGTCAAAATTTAAAAATTAAAAATATTTAACTTTAAATTTAGACACCCATATACAACATGTTCAGAAGCAGTCTAAAATGCTTAAATATTTTTACTCTAACCAAATTTTACGTAATCAATAATAGATAATACGAATCATTATAAGAAAATAATAAATTTTTGATACGATTAAATAATAGTATGGTTTTATGTTCTTTTCGATTGTTAATTAATTTATTTTTTAAACATGAACAAGTTGGATTTCACACACACACAGCTTCTTCCTCTTGTTCAATTTTTGGGTTAAATAAACTTGACAATAATTAAATTAATGCGTTTTCAATTGACCAAAAGTCAGAAGTTAGTAACATTGACATGGAAGATTGGAATTTATAATGTCTGCGCGCATCACTTGATTAGATTCCATGTTATTCACGGCAACTATGACCAAATTCATGCTAAAATACAAACTCTTAATTATGTCTATTCCCATCTAGAATTATCAAGAATACTATTAGAGAAAACATTTGAATTAATTACTGTAATTTTTTTTAGAGTTTGGTGTGATGGAGGATATTGATATTTTTTAAATTTATCAAAGATAGTATTATTAAGGTTATTATCCTACTTAATTCAAATAATAATATTCTAAATTTTAAATCCTAAACCTTACTTATTAGGTTGATCCTTTTATTCTTCTTCTACAAAATTTGAAAAAGAATAAGAGGAAAATATATTTTATATCCTCATTATTTAAATTTTTTTAAAACTAAATTATATATTTATTTTTTCTTTGTCTTTAAAATTAGATTATATTCTATTTTATTCTAATTATGAAAGTTACGTGACATTTTATTTCAACAAATATCATATAAATTATTTTGATTTTCACAAGTATTTCATATATAATTAAAGAGAATGTTTTTCTTGACTTTTATGAAATATAGAGAGACAAAATATGCATATTTTTAGTTTAGAAACAAAAAACCTGTCTCGTAAAAATAATTTAAAAAACAGAGAAATAAATTAAATAAAAAAATAATTATTATTTAGCAGTTTGATATATGGTAAATTGTGAAAGAGATTTATGTTGGTGTTATGTAGATTATGGTTAGTCATGTAAATTGGATCTTGACCAGACCTGTTGACTTGGTTGCCGCCCTCATGTTTCACCTTCTCATAACTATTCATCCATTCTATTCTCTTATATATACATAATACATATCTCTTCTCCTTTATTTCTTCTTCAATGGACAAAAATATCTCATCTTCATCTTCATCTTCATCTTCATCTTCATCTTCTTCTTCTTCTTACTTTAAACTTGGTGATCATCACGTTAAGCCATCCCAGAAAGTTGGAGAACAAATCAAACAACGCAGATTTGCATTTCAAACAAGGAGTCAGGTTGATATACTCGATGATGGATATCGTTGGAGAAAGTATGGAGAAAAGTCCGTCAAAAACAATAAATTCCCTAGGTTTGTCGCCTTCTTTTGCTTATGTTTCGTTAAAAGTCTCGTATCGACAAGAGATAAAACAATTTCATAATATATAAGTGGATGTAATTTTTACTTTACAAATTGGTTGTGTGAGATTGAATTAGACTTAAAATTCACTTACTATGATATGATACCAGAATCATTGTTTCCTAAACGAGAATTTTGTTTGGCGGACATATTGTACTATATTAATCTGGGATATGAAAAGCTTAAGCATGTAACAGAAAATTTTCAACCTTTTATTAAAGCATGCTACGACAACGTATGTTCTCATTTCAAAATTTTCCGATGAAACCAGTGATTAGAATACAGGAAATAGAAATTGTTGTTTCAGTTCCATGATTGGTAAGTTTTTGTTATTTTGGTGGTTTCAGAAGCTACTACAGATGTTCATATCGAGGTTGCAATGTGAAGAAACAAATCCAACGGCATAGCAAAGACGAAGAGATTGTGGTAACAACCTATGAAGGCACACATTCTCATCCTGTGGAGAAGACAAGTGAAAGTTTCGAGCAGATACTCAGAAATCATCACATATATAGTCTCACTCTATAATTACAGTATCTCCAAAAATGTTGCAAAACATGTAGTGGATATCGTTTTTCAATTTGTTTTCAGTTTCAACTTCTGAAATTTTCATTCTTTAGACTAAGAGATTAAAGAGAGAGAGGAAAAAAGTAAGAATATCTCAATATATTTAGATATAATACATTCTTTCTATTAATTTCTTTTACATTTATTTCCATGTATGTTTTCTTTCCATTGATAAAAAACAAAAACTATTGTTTTTCATAATTTCCTCTTCTGTTAGCAGACATAATGGAATAGATAGCTCATAGTAGATTCTAGTCACTTAACTAAAGTTTTTTTTTTTTTTAAAAAGTATACAATAAAGCAAAAATTTTGAATAACAGATTTACATACTTCTTTTACAGGAACTATAAATACTTTGTTAAAGTATAGTAATTTCATTATAATACAAATAACTGAATGAAACATGTCTTTTTAATCTTAATTTACTACATTAATCATTAACGAAACTAAAGCTAGTACGTTATTCAACTGATGATGTTATTTTAAATTTCACTTTCTTGATCATGGTTAAATTATAGTTGTACAGTAATTTATATTACGTAATAAGTATCTTAATTATTTATTATTATAACTCAATAAAAGAAGTATCACATTAAGATAAAAAAAAAAAAAAAAAATTCAAATAAAACAAAACATCTATTCCCAAAAAAAAAAAAACTTAAACTAATAATTAGTGTCCCTTGTTTTATAGTAAATTATCATTCTAGCCCTTGAAAATGTATATTATTATCAGTATTATTACATTAACTCCTCAACTAAAAAAATTCAAATTAATCTCTGAAAATACAACTAAAGTTTTGAAACAACTACTATATTTCTCTATCATTAACCTATAAAAAAGGATAAGATCTAGCTTCTACCAGTACAAAGTGATTGGAGCTAGAAATTATCAATTCTCTTTTAGAAAATGAGAACTAGAAAGAGATGAAACATCCACATGATGATGATAAGTATTTCGAGAAAGAATTTATTAAAAAAATAAATATCAATAACACATAAATCAAATTAACATAAAAAATTCTTAAAGACAAAAAAAAATTGACTTATTAAATCCACACTGACCCACTATACAAAAAAAATTGAGTGTTCAGCAAAATTTGTTTTATGGCTAAAGCAGCCTTGTAAGAAACAAAAAGCTTTGACTACATAGCATAGGATCCAAATGTACATAGAAATCGTGTAAGTAACAATTATACTCTCAAATGAATCATATGTTGGAATTGTTCACATTTTTCAAAAGTTCTTCAATTTTCTCTTTAGCACTGTCTCATCTTTATTCAATTGATTACCTTTGGAAATAAATGCATCCTTATAAATTTGTTCAACGCATTTCACTAAAAGTAGTATTTTCAACACTTTATCATAGATAGAGTTTTATAAATATCATAAATATTTTATTAGAGTAATTGTTATCTTCTTCCACACACAACACAAAACACAACACCATCTTTGTTGAAAATGAAAGTTTGAAAACGTAAGAGTAGAGGTTTATTGTTGATAAATCTTGGTTTGGGTAGCGAATCTAATATCACATATCACAATGCAAAACAATTGAATTTTGTGGCTGCTATTCAACTCATGTCAATCAATCTAAGTCTATATCAACTTTAATAGACAACCCGCGTGCCCTAAACAAACATTTTATTGTTCTTTTCTATATAAAAATGGTTCATGTATTTCAATAAGAACAAACAATTATGGCTTAAGAGCATGATTCTTGCCAACTAAACATTATTTTTAACGTTATAAAAATCAATCTTAGAAATAACTGGCCAATCTTTCATATTCCAGAATAAACCTTATAGCCACTATAAACTTAACACTTATTCATAACCAAGTTTTTTTTGTCGTTTTAGGTGAAAGTTAAGTATATTATTCACACACACTACACACAACAATTCATATATAGTAACTAAAAAATATATTTTATATTATTATAGATATAGATAACCGAGCCATGAAGAAAAGCATGAATACGGGGTGTGTAAAACTTTGGCAAATATTACTTTTGACAGAATACAAGTTTTTCTATTAAATAATTTGTTTAATGATCAAACAAATGGAGGATTAACATAAAAAGAAAGCTGGGATTGAAAATAAAATTAAGATTGTGGGGAAGGTTGTACAAAGGTTTTCTGATAAGTTGGCAAACACTAAATAGAGATCAAAACAATGGCCATAAAAACAGTATTATTCAACAGAAATTAACGGGGAGAAACTAATTTATAATAATTTTCAGGAATACATAGGTTAAGTTAAATTTATAAACTACAAACAAAAATCAATTCATGACACATGCTTAAAATTTGTAAAACAAAAAGCATGTACATACATAGATATCTGTGTGTAAATTTATTGCTAATAAATAATTCCAGCATCAGAATTACAAATAAATAACAAAAAAAAAGTAAGATCCTAACTGCATAAGGAAAATATGGCTTCATAAACATAAGGAAAATAAACATAAGGAAAATAAGGCTTCATAACTTCAAAAGCCATTCGATGATGAAATACAATCCACGGTCCAAAGTGACTAGAAGATCCTAACTGTAGCTGTCATTAGTCTAGATAAATAATTACCAACTAAGAAACTATACGAGCAGTTAATAAGAAGGGTCAGTTTCTTCTCAGAGATCTTAGAATTTTACTACGTTTTCTGTGCTGTTTTGGCAAAATCTTACATCCCAGATTTAGATTACCGAAAATTCATCCATTAATCAATTCGCAGATATGTCTTCTATAATGCCCTTCCCATCGAAAACATCAAAAAAGAAAAAATTCTTTAGGGGATCTCCTTTTCCAGAAATTGCTTTGATAACCTCCTGAGACGTTAAAGTCAACCTTGTCAGTTAAATATCACAAACATTTTTACAACGCAATGAAAACTAGTACCTGTCCAAGAATTCCCCCTATAAGAGCACAAACAGGAGGAAATTCTGTTGCATTTGTCACCAATCTTTCTAAAAGAGTGTCAGGCACATGAGATTCATTGAGAGACTGTCAACAAAAACATAAATATCAGATATAAAGAGGACTTTTGTAATACCACTAAAAATAACAATTTTCAGGAAGCATACTTGTGCGGTGCATAGGTCCTTTTTCAGCTTGAGAACAGCAGAAAGATCTGCAATTGAAACTTCCCCAGCACTACGTCCTTCGGACTCTTCAAACTTTTCAATTACTGCAATGGACAGCAAAACGTTACTGACTGCAAATCTGTCTATAGACCAGACTGATCATAAAATTCAAAGGAAGAGAACAAAAATAGATATGTATTAATTGTTTACTTCAGAATGAAAACAATTTCCAATTGATTAGAATCCCTTCATTTTCTTGTGTTTTACTTACAAAAAGAGCAGCACAGTTTACCGTACCTCTCATTGCAAAGTATAGCTTTGACATTCTCTTGGGAAGTGACCTCCAAGGTACTGACAATGCATCCTGCAGGAAAAAAGAAATAGGCACACTCACGAAAATAGCTCTCAAATACAAAAGGATGGTCACTCCAGTAAACTATTAAAGACATAGACAACCAAGACAAAATCACAAGCACAATAACACTAATCCCACATCTGCCATTTCATATTGTTTTACAGGCCCACTTTTATTTTACAAAATCAACACAACTCTGAAATCTTAATTTCAGCAAAGAAATCATATGGGAAGCATGGCAGACCTAAAGTACATGATAGAAAAGAGAATACTTCTCTTTCCTGACTTCTAGATTATGATACTAGGATCGCTGAATTTAAAAGTATGCATTTCAAGTCATACCATGGGGGTATCTGATGCAAATTAATAGTATGGCCTCCTATAATGATTACCGGTTGCATCAACTACCCTTCGGGTCAAAATAAACATGTTATTTCAACTGTTATTTTCATTTCTTTATGTAGATGATAAAATAGATAAATGTAGGTACAAGTTTTGAAGGTCTTAGGAATTGCAACACATACTATTTTGGGAAACATTAAAGGATTTCATCTCATATTGAAAAGAAATACAAAGTAGTATTGCAACTATAACAAATTAAGACTGGCATACCTCAAAAGAAGGATATTTCAAATCGCATTCAACGGTTTCATCCTGTTTTTTCTGCCAAATTAAAATAGAGCGTTAAAAAGAAAATAGATGCAGCTTTAGAAAGCACTCCGGGATCATCTAATGCTTATAATTTACTAGTTGCAATCACAAACAATTTATTTCTTGTCACAAAACATAAGCAAGGTTGTTAAACTCAACACTCTATGTAAACTTAGGAAAGATCCATAAAGTTGAACTGAAAACTCGTAAGAGTTACTCAGAACAGATGACAAAGAGCACCTGCAACAACAAAAGCAGGGACAGAAACTCTTCTCTTACACCCTGCGTTCACAATGCCTGATTGACATCAATGCTGCCAGACATCACCAAAAACCATAATTTTGGGAAAAAGGTTTTTACCACAACAAGCTCCCAGAATTGTGCAAGTTCAATTGAGCTTGCTAAAAAACGTTTGCAACCAAGCTAATCAGCTGCATCTTCGTGGAGACGTAAACCAGTCCCAAGTCTACGGGTTAACACACAAGTTTAATAATCATGAGCATAACAAAAAAACAAAAATGATTTTGAAACTTCTTAATGAGTCTAATTATCAAATAGTAAGATATACAATCCACAATCATGGGAACTGTGAATAAAGGAATTTAAGTGTCATCTATCCCAACTTACACGTTCACTAATTTTTCTGTTTTTGTGAAACTTGTACTTATACTTCCCTTGCAGCTTCTACCACTCATAGCAAGAAAAAAAAAAAAGTCATACCAAAAATGACGACCTTTTATTCATTGTAATCACAAATATAGTACAAATTGAGTTCTTTACAAACCATCGTCATATAAAAATCACACAAATTGACTTGACACAATCAAAGAAAAAATATCTAGTCGTGAAATCCAATAATTGTGACAAATAAGTTCCACAGAAGTGAAGCGTACCTTTGAATATTTATAATCCTGCAAATCAACAAACACTTCACCACAAGAATCCCTACAGTCAACAGCATAAAATGCTACACGTTTTGATAGCTTTCTGCATTTGTCATTAGCCAGTTTCTACAGCAAAAGAAAAAAAGGCAAACAAGAATGTTAAAAGGAACTCTACAGTATGGGTAATGTGTAAAGTAATTTTATGTACAGTAACTATGTACACCATCAGAAGTAAAAAATATTCCAAACTACTTTGGCTGAAAGTGAGCAACAACTGACGACCACAACATCGAACTTGCTGAAGAATTCAACACCAAAGCTTGACAAATCCCCTGAAGCCAAGAGGAACAACATAAAAGTACAAACACAAGATAATGTCATAAGCCACGGGAAAGCGATGCAAAAGCAGAAACCAAACTAATAAGGGACAGGTTTGAAACAAAAACCTTTGTCAACTGAAACACGAACCATAGGATTGAAATCTTTAAGAGAGTTACAACAAAGCTCGGCAAGGGTCTTTCCACCATACACATCCTCGACAGGAGGGATGAGAAAATTTGAGGAAAGTGCCTCCTCAGTGGCAACCCGATCATCTACTAAAGTCAGACTACCCACTCCAGCAAGAACAATATTCTTGCAAAACTGACCAACAAAAGTAAACTCAAACACCATACAATATGACAAAAACATGAGAAGGATGCAAAAGAAAGTGCAACAACAAGAACCGGTAACCAAACCCAACATCCTATTTTAGTCATTTTATGTTTTGTGTGTCAAAGTCAAATTAGAGAAACCAAAAATATAAAGTGGTGGATTTACCTCAGCTACAGTTCCTTTCATTCCATAGACCAAGACATGAGCTTTGCTTAATCTAGGTAAACCAGAATAACAAACAGAAACTATAATTAAAATGCTGCATGGAGAATTTATTTAAATTTTTAAATTAGATACAATGAAAAATAAAAATAGCAGAATGTAATTAGGTTATGAGAACAAAGTAACAGAATAAACCGAGCATAAAAGAATTAAGAATTTCAAAAGTAAAAGAAGAAGAAGAAGGAACCTTCTTTGAGCATCGGCTCCCCAAACCCTAATTTGGCGGTCATACAAAGCAGTCTCCTGCGCCGTCAACTCCTCGCCGTCGCCCTCCATTCCGAGCCGCAACCTGCTGCACGACGTCATCGAAACCTTCACTTTCAACTTTCAAATTCGCAAATAATAAGAAACAAAGTACAAACAATGACAAACACCCACTGTCGCTGAATCCCCTCCCTCAAAGGCAAAATTCCGTTTCTCGCTTCAAGCTCTCGGTAGTTCACGGAAGAGAATAATGGGTGATGGTGAGTGTAATTTTTTGGGGCTCAACTGCACCAATAAGAAAAGGGCCAAACAGCTGGAACCCAAGATCAACAAAAATGTAAGGCCCAATAACGTAAATGAGCTTCGTCACTTTGGATCCATGCTAATTTGGGCAATAATAGGTCCAAGACGGAAACCTTAATTGTAAATCATTTGGTTACCAGACGGAACATGAACAAAGATTACTATTTTTATAAATCTTCTCGTAATTAGAGCTAATTATATATAGTTTCCTTCAATACTCACGCATCTTAATTAATGTACACAAAGAAATATTTTATATATTAAAAAACAACAACATGATAGATAATTTAGAATAACTCACACAATGAATTGTATTATCAGAATTGCAACTTCAAAGCACAAATCAAATTAAAACAAAATGCATACAATAGGAAAAAGAAAGGTACATATAACAGAACACAAAAGCCGAAGTATAATTTTACAAATTACATATATATTATAAATTTGATTAAAACAAATGAGTATGGATAATAATAAAAGTTTTAATCTGTGATCATTCGATACATTTATAAGATAAAATTTGCACTCATTTTATATATAATAAAATTATCTTATTTTTAATTGATGGAGACTTTCAAAAAATATCGTGATAGAAAAATACAAAGAAGGAGGACAAGAGATGGAGACAGTGTTTTTGTCGACCTAGAAATGTGTAGTGTAGTGTAGGTGTGAAGTTGAAAATTGAAATATGGGCTGGTGTGTAATAATTTAAAATGTGTCGTGTCTTTATCCATTTTGTTTGGGAGAGCACGGCTTCTTGAGCAAAGAAGATGATTCCTCTCCAATCTCCCTCACCCCAAAAAACTATAAGCAACCTTTTTGTTTTATTTTGACAAACAAAGTGGGAGCATGGTTTTAAATGTGTGGAGTTCAAGGTGGTCCAAGTTTAGGTAGTGCAACTATTTGTCCAAGCTCTACTACACTCTTCTAGACTAGCCATACATACCACTTCTTCTTTGTCAACATCCCTAAACATTACACTGCCTCCACCAAATTCACACACACAAAAAAAACCATTCAGGGGTAAACTTGCCTACAAAACAGAGAACCAATCGCTTTTATTTTCTTATTCCTTGAAACAACGTGCTTCCTCTCTGCATCCTCTCCTCCACCACACACTATCCACTTCAGTCCTGATACAATAACAGTAGCAACATTTTCTTACTTTTCTGCTTTCATCATATTCTAACAAAATAATAACACAAAATTTGAAATCAAAGAGGAACCTGTATCAGGGAGAATATCGTGGTTGGAAAGTTCTACTCTGGTCCACACACCCATTAGAATCGCATTATGGGTCATGAATGGTAACACATTATTTTAAGTGTGTCGTGCTTAAAACTATGTGTACTTCAATTTCCCCTACGCACCACCAAACCCTACCTATTCAATAAACTTGCTCTTGCTTTAACTACCCATGGCTATGCCTCTGCTTCTGCTTCTCATTCTGGGAGCATATATATGAATCCAATCCATGCACTTTTGCTCTTGATGTTACTAATTTCAAAAACGAATTTCAAAGGGTTTCTTTATCTTTCTATTTCTGGGGAAACAGAAGGGTCGCGTTAGTGGAACTGCAACGTAATAATAATAATAATAATAATAATGTGCGTGTTGAGAATTGAAACGTGCCCCAAGTGCAAGGGAAAAGATTAGCCACACTAATTAACTTCACCCAACTTTTTTAAATGTGAGGCTCAAATATTCAAATATCTTAAAAGAGTAACGTCTATTCTACCTCACTCACATTCACTTGGATTAAACTGCGTCACGACACAAGCTTTTATTGAATTTAATTAACTAACTTACCAAGCTTTTCAGTTAATCAAATCGACAACTACTTCAAACTCTCCTCAAAAATATATACTTCTTTTTCTTTTTATTATATCAACATTAAGTAAATCCATTTTTCTTTTATTATGTTTAAAGAAAAAAAATATTATGATGTCATGCAAAAATGAAAATTTGCTGATATTATCAACCACCTCTTTTTTCTTTATTTAGATTGAAATTTTATTACAAAGATTATTGTGGTGGAGTATTATGTTCTCGTACTTTTTTGTTGGAAAGATCAATGTCACATTCGAGGTACACATTTCTATTAAAATAATATAATTTTCAAAAATATATATTTCAAGGAAAGAAATCAAAATTAAATAATTAACATTTTTTAGTTGAGTAGTCATATATTTTTTATAAAGAATTTATATATTTTTAATTGTGGTTTTTTCCTCAACAGATTACAATTGATTGAATTCATTAAAACGATAATTTTAAACTTCACACGGTTTTTCTTATCCATAAACTCCAAATGCTGAAATGGTTTAAGTCATAAAACTATAGTTTCCCTTAATAAGATTTCATTTATACGTTTCATTTAAACTTCATCTTCATATTCAAGTAAAAGAGATATTTAAAGTTGACTTTCTTTTATTGTTAAAATTATCAATAGTATTGATTTTGGATCATCATTATTATTATAAACCTTCAAAAGATGAAATCAAGATTTTGTGATGTGTGAATATCATGACATAATATCATTTATTAAAATATAAAGAACGATAGCAGAAAATGTGTCTATCTGTCTACAATTGTTAACTTTGACTTTAATTTCAAAGAATTTGACTTTTACGAATTCCTCATAATCCAAGTTAACAAAATCTTACATGCTTTAAAAAATGTTATGCTAGTACTGAACACTTTTAATGACGTGGTTGTAATGTCTTATCATACCAGTTACAATATTCTCACATGCTATATAAGTTGAATTTTTATTTTATTTTTTTTAAATAATGATTTGATTTTATAAATTTTGATAAAAATTTAATTATCGGTATAAATCTTATATTGGTTAAAAAAATAGAACTTTATATAATAAAGATACATAAAATAATCATCTTAAAATAATATCAATATTTTATAGGATTCGATTCTATCTCATTAATATTATATCTTTATTTAAATCAAACAAATTTTTTGAAATGTTACTTAATTTTTTTTAAATTTAAATCATAAAACTTATTATTTGTGGGTAGTTAAGTTTTTCATGTCTTATCAGACAAAAGTATTGTGTTGGTAATTCGTAATGTCATATTTATATATTATATTCGAATTAACATGAATGATTAAATTTAGATTGGATACAAACAGAAGAAGAAAATAAGTATTCCATCTCTTCATTCTCACTTGTGTCAATTATATGTTTATGCTGTAAATTGTGCTAATTTTCATTTAATATTTATTCTATATAAAATAATCTTTAAGCACCACTTACAATTTAATGTTAAAAGTAACAATTTAACATACTTGGGTATTTTCATCAATGTAAAACTTCATGTTAATTGATTATTGTAACTTCTATGTTTTTTTAGTGTTATTAATGAAGATATATATTGGTATGGATATTTGTTCATATAAGATAATTATGATAGATAGGTTAAAGTTTAATTAATTATAAATTACAATCAGAGTACAGTAATCTATCACTGAGGCAAAGAAGTTGACTAATACGACAAAACCTAAAACATGTTCCTTTAGAAGCAAACTTTGGATTATTTTGATTCTTGAAGATTCAAAAGCAGTGATTTTATATTTTTAACTTATAAAAACACTATATTTTGTTCTTAAAACACATATTAATCACTTACAAACTATTTTTCATCAACAAAAATTCATTTTCACCTGATACAAATGAGAACTATAATAAAAATAAATAAATAAATAAGACCTGCACCGGCTTCGTATATGTTATGTGAAATTAAAAAAAATAAATAAATAAAATAAACTCAACAATTATATGACTTATAAACATCTTTAACAGCATCAAAAGAATATTAATTGATAATGAATATGAGCAATTGGGATTCAGGGAAGCATCATGGACCACTCAAATCTTCATTTTGTCAACGAGCAGCAACTTCTTCAATAGGCTAGTTCTTAATATTAATCTTACAGCAGATGATTATATCAAATTCATTTTTTTTTTTAAATATTGTTTGAATAATATTTTTAAAGTTCAAATCTTTTGTATCATTTGGTATATACTATTATGCCATTATTAATGGTTAAGTACGTGTCACGTGATTTTATTTATTTTGGCATATAGCCTTTTATATATATATATATATATATATATATATATATATATATATATATATATATATATATATAGTTGTTGGTAGCTGTAGAAATTGTCTTCTAGTGAACAATTATAATCTGTTTCGTAAATTTGTAAGTTAAAATGTACTTTTTTTACTTTTATTTTAATTTTAACATTTACTATGATCATTTGCTTTTTAAAATTCTATCTATTTAACCTTTAAACTTAAATCATTTAGTTATTTTATTAGCGTTTGAAACTAACATCCACAGTATTTTGCGTTTGACAATAATTATTAAATGCACTTTACAACAATTTAAATTGAAAATAAGTAAAATGATTAAAATAATTCAAAATCTAAATTGAAATTTTCAATAATCGTAATATTTATGCAAACTATTAGTCATCATGATTAACCATTACCTTATAAGTATTTACCTTCCGGTATAGCCTATTTCATAGTCAAAATAATATTATCGTAAATTACTACAAAATTAGATGATGAAAGATTAGAAGGAGCGATAAACATTTACATTATAATTTACCATAATATTACCATGTATTAAAAGTTTATTCCACCATTTATTACTTACACAAGTTTATACACTAATAATTATTATTTCATCATGTCCCTTAAAAAAAATTATAATATACAAATATAATTAGTTATTTGTTCTCTATTTTCGTCGTAATAATTCAAGTTGATTCTCTAATTTTTTAGTCTCAGTTATATCATAAATTTTGAAAAATTAATGTAAATCTGCTTATTTTGGTTAGAATTTTACCACCGATGTTGTACCTTGTTTGATACAACGCTAAATATTGGGTAAAAAGTTATAGCTACAATTTTTTTTTTTACTTAAGAACGTAACAATTCAAGCATCACCTCATTGATTTTTTAATTGATTTTAAAAAATTATTTTGACTGATTTTTTCATATAGATATCATTGATTATATATTTCAGAATTTTAAAAAAATATAAATATAAATGTATATAATACTTATGTATTTATTAAATAAAGATTGATTTTTTCATAATTCACCTCTTACATCTAATCATACTCCATCCATCCCTTTTGGTTGTCCACATATCATTTGTTGATTTTATATCACATCAGCTATGTAAGGTATGCATATAGACCACCCTTACTGAATAACTTTATATGGGAATAATTGTCACTTACTTACAATAATATTTGTTTTTCTAAAACAAAATAAATAAAGTCCTTTTTTGTTCGAGTCTTGTAAAGAGGAATACATAAACTTCTAACACCAATTATCTATGAGTATTGTATATAAGAAAATAAAATATATTTTTCAATCCAAAACTATGAGTTTGTGAGTTTCTTATACATACGGCTAATTCTGTTTATATCTATTTAATGAGATAATTTTTTCATTTAAAATTCGAACCTTAAATCACTGTGAAGAAAAACGAAAAACGAAAAACTTTCAATAGAAAGAATCTTTTTACGTAAGACTCTTTACCCCACTTACGTGTTTCTTCCATACTTATTATTGACTTCTACGAATAACATTGAAGATTAAAAAGTAATTAAAATTATAATAAAATTATATAATTTATAATTTGCAGTCTGGTCGTGTAATTTATTGACATTTACTTTGATCCATAGCAGTTTTAAGATTTGTGGTGAATAAAATAGTTTGTTTTTGTGTGAAAAAATGATGGGTGTGAAAGGGTACACGTGGCCAATAATTGATAGACACAGAGAGAAAAGAAAGAGATAGACACAAAATCCTTAAGAAGTTGAGAGGTTGGTCCTACTACTACAGTACTACTGTTTAGTCAATGGCAATAACGAAGTAACTAGATAAGATGGAAGAGATTCATCATAACTCTCAAATCCTATATTTTATTTTCTTCTTTGCACAACCTGCAACTTCAGTTTTACAAAATCTGCCAATTACAGGCCATATCTGCCACACTGACTCATTGGTTGTTGCAAGGTTTAAATATAATTTTTTTTTTCTCTTTTATCATTATTGTTTAGTGTAATGATATTTTAACGTTATTTTTATCTATTTTTAATTTATTATTTTAATTGTTTTTAAATTATTATATTATATTATTAATAATAATCAAAATAAATCATTAGAATGATAAATTAAAAACAAATAAAAAAATAATCAAAATATTATTATCCTATTATTTATTCTTTTTAAGGTTAATTTTTTTTCATTTTTTTTATAAATAATCTCGTAGGTCTAAATTTAAATATAAGACTAAATTTTGTCGGTATTTTAATTTTTAATATGTTTTAATCATCAAACTTTAAAAGTATTTAAATGAATACAATTTTTTTAAATGTTAAATATTTTACGTAATAAATAGTATCATAGGTTAGCATGTTGACCGTAACATGTCTTTTAAATAATCGTCTAAAATACTATTTCACAAATTAAAATAATTTATTGGAATTGAATTAGAAAAATTGTACTTATTATTTTTTAAGATTAAGGCTAAATTATATAAAAATTTAAAATTATAACAAATTTAAATTTTATATCAAAATTTAGAAATAAAAAAAATATCTTGATTTTTTTTTAAATGAATCTTATTTTAATCTTGTCAACTTTGCTATATTTATTCTCCACAACTATTAATTTTAACTATTATGATATGAATGAATCTTAATTTTAATATATATATTTATATATATATATATATATATATATATATAATATTAGGAACCAAGTAAAACACTATTTTTTAATATTAAAATTCAAGTATAAATATAAATTTAATGTTTCACGTTAGGTACAAATGAAAGATAAAATAAGAGAAAAATATGTATAAAGAAATATCATAAATATAATGTTTTAAGGTTTTTGATCGAAACAGATGTCAAAATTTCTTAGAGATTGGTTGAATTCGTAATGATATTTATATTTCCTAATTAATTTTTAAAAAATCTCATCATTAATGCCAAAACCAAGTTTTAAGTTTTAAAATTCTTAGATGGTTTGAATCTCTATTATATGAGACCAAAATAATATAATTGATTTAAAACGTCATCGTCTCAAGATAAACATATCCACTTTCAAAGGTTAATATGATTAATTAAGAATTAAGTGAATAAATTACATCAGCAATATACATAATTAACGATTTTATTAAAGCACACTCGTTCTTTATTTTTTCTCGTATTAAACCAAGAAAAATATATGTTTAGTAATAATTAATAAGTATTTTTTGTATAAAATTATTTAAGAAATATTTGTGCATTTCACTAATACTTTGATTTAAATAAATAATTTTAAAATTTAAATAATTAATGATAACAATTAAAAATATTTAATGCATTATAGAGTACACCGTACTCCAGAAAATAACTCTTGTTCAGATAAGTTATGCCATTTTCTTTTGTACCAAACATTTTATTTATTTTATTATACAACATTATTTTCAAAAGATTTATTTTTAATTTTCCTTATAATAATTTATATTGGTATTTAAAATGTTTATTCAAGAAAAGTCATGAAGCGAAAAATATTAAACATTTTACAAACAAGAGGTACGCAATGATTGAAAAATACAATAAAAAATAATAAACTTTAAAAGATTACATGAAATGTAATTATGTTATTTAAAAAATATTAATACATAATTTCTTTTGCTAACATATGTTTATTTATGTGATAAATCTGTGTGCATAGCCAATAAATATAAAGTATTATGTTATTATTATTTGTATATTTATTTACTATAATAAATTTAATAATTTTATTAAAATGAAAAATATATATTAACGATAAATAAATATGTTTAACTTTTTATTTTTATTTTTTTTAATTTCAAAGAATATTACCTTTTTCGTTGTCTTTTCAATTTAAACAAAAACACTAGGATAATAAAGTCAGATAATAAAGAAAATAATATATTTTAGATGATTTTCATTTTAATGCTAAATGTAAAGTGTTTAAAAATAATTTAGATATAATCATACTGCATTTAATGTATCATCACTTAAAAGTTTGGTATCTAAGACGGTTTAAATACTCATTTATTCTTTTATCATTTAAGATTTTTTTTAAAAATAAAATCGTGATGTAACCGATATTTTAAAATAAATAGTACAATAATTAACAATGATTCTATCATTAAATTTGAACTCTGAAACATTGGTTTCTATCTTATATTTTTCTCTTTTTATCTTGTTAGACATTTTAAAAAAATAATATTTCAGATTTATGATCATCGACAACAATTGTATCATCAAACTTATTTTATTTATGCGAATCATTAACTTGTATAACTAAATTGATGTTGACTTAATTTAAAACTCAAAATGTGATGAAGAAAAATATATTTGGTTTTTAATTCGATGAGTATTATCATTTTTTTTATACATAAAAGAAAAGGAAGTTGGGTTATCTATTCACCAGTTGTCTTCACCGAATTCTCCAAAACTAGTATAAATATATGTAAGTAAAAAGTACCTTAACTGTTCTTCCTTTACTGAGTTACTGAAATAAATTTATTACTGCGATCTGGTAGTTAGAAACGTGTTTTGTGGGATATTTTAGCTTATAAATTAAAAAATAATAATAATTCGTAAATCTAGATATGGTAGCTTTTATCATCACTTTCCTCAACTATTTTTGGAAAGTGTGGTAAATGTTAGTTAAACAACCTTTAGAATCTTCAATTCCAGTGATATTTACACACTTGAGAAAAACTAAAGTATATATAAATAAACTAATACATGAAATAGGTAAAAGAAAATAAAAATATTGTACTGAAACAAAATAAAAAAATGAAGAAAAAAAATGTAAAATCAATTTAACAAACTTTTTTAAAATTATTTTCCCTGTCGGAATGTTTTTATCCATTTTTTTTATTCCATATTACAAGATGTAAATGTTTTATTTATTTATTCTTTATTATTCAGTTGTTCAATTCATTTGTCATGTTTAATAACCTATTTATTTTTTTATATTTTATCAGAAAAATTATGATACATAAACCTAACCCGAAACCCTTTGCGTTTACCCGAACTAAAATTTCTCTCTCACAATTAAAACAAATTCAATTTCACCTTTTTCTTTTGCCAAATTAAGGACTGACTATGTGAAGTTCATAAAATCCATTAAAACACAGAAACACACACACGTATAAATAAAAGTTCCCAATAATATCACATTGGATACCTGACTTCACCCATTTAAAGAAACTTGACCATTAGCGAAGCCATTTAAAACAACACTCATTGAATACAAATGTCCGTTTTAAAATGTAGAAGATGGAAAAGTAATTTTATTGATATAAAATTGATGATGTAAGCTGGAAGTTTCACATGAAGTATATATATATATATATATATATATATATATATATATATATATATATATATATATAGATATATATATATTTGGTCCGTTAAGTTTTAGTGAATTTTGGAATTAGTTTCTTTTCGAAACTTTATATCAATTTAGTCATTCATTTCTAGAAATACGTGAATTTAGTCATTTTTACCAAATTTTGTTAAATTTATTTGACATTTTAAATGTATTTTATGATAATAATTGAGTTAATATTGAAGCGAAATATGTCAAACAGTATAAACAATTTAAATAGTATAATGAAATGCGTTTGAAATGTCATATAAACTTAACAAAATTTGGTTAAAAAGATTAAATTCACGTATTTTTTAAGATGAAAGATAAATTGATCAAAATTTTTGAAGAGTAACTAATTCAAAATTTTACTGAATATTCATAAACTAAAAACATATTTAACTAACTAAATATATATATATATAACTATAAATTTTACCTTACCGTATTGTAAGTTTGAGTTAAATATAAAATTTACTTTTTAATATTATATCAAAATATGTTTAGAGTCAATTTCAATATTAAATAAGTTATTCCATTTGTTATTGAATTACTATTAAACTATTCATCAATGTTTATATATATATATATATATATATATATATTTCGATGTTAAAAAAGTGTATTAAATATTTTATATCGTTTATAAATAAAAGTTAATTTAAAATATATATTTATAAATTGATTTTATAAAAAATTAGAATACGATGAGGTTGAAGATAGATTTCTTTAGATAAATAAGATGCAGTGCGAAGGTTTGATTGAGGGTTAAACGAGTAAGGCATGAAAAGCCTGGAGCCCTCTGAATGGGAAGGCCCACCACCACCACTCATCATTAGCCTTCTGCCAACAAAACCTTAGATTTTTCTTAACTTTTATTTTGCTTTTTCTCTTTGTTTCTCCCTCCTTTAAATCAACTTACACCTTAGCTTTTCATTTTCATATTTCAACTCTTTTCTTTTGTTCCCACTGTGGCCTACACTCACCACCACCACCACCCCTTCCTTCCCGTTTCCTTCTAAACATAAATCAATTTTATTTTAACCTTCATCCATTTACAGACAAAATTTAAAACTTAATTCATTCAATTTCATATTTTCAATATTTATACTTTAAATAATCATCATAAATTAAATTTTGTTTGCAATGTTTTATTTTAATTTTTATGGTTATAATGAGGGTCTAATGCTCTTAAAGAAAATATTACAACCTCATTTCTTTTAGTCATGTGATACTAAGAACGTATGGCACCAATACTTCAACTTAGATCACGTATCCGTGTCCAACACGTATCCGGTCCGATACTTTAGGATACTTTAACAATACTTATTACTGAAATATCTACTTCATAAAGTCGTAATACACTACAACAAAATCTTTGAATAGTGAACAATTTTAATGACAAAAAATAATTAGTCACTATATTGATAATTAAAATAGTTTCAAAAAATTATAACTAGTCTCTAAATTGATAACTAAAATAATTTTAATTATGATTTGGTTTTTAAATTGGCCACTACATTAACTATCAGGTTTTGGCTACCAAAATAATTGGTCTCTAATTAGGAATTTTGGATTCAAACATTAACAATCATATATTTATTATATTTGTAAGAATTATTGTACATTTTTTCAATATTCATATATCGCATATCTATCACGTATCGTATCCTATTATTTTACAAATAAACATATCGAATACGTATCGTATTTGTGCATTATAGCTAAGAACGTTATATAAGAAGATCATGTTCACTGAGAAATATTAATGAAAAATATTTAATTTTATTTGGATTAGATAATTTGAATTTAATGATTTATTTATTTAAATAACGTATTTCAATTATCACAAAATATAAACAAATTATGATTTAAATACTAAACAACTATTGATAATTCAAAAATATCAATATTAATGATGTTTTTTTATTTAATCTTAGTTAGTGTTATTTTTCCATAAAAAAATCATTGAGATTTTTTTAAGCTATACTCACAACGTTTTTTCTCAATTGATATTGATCATAATTGTGTTTAGGTGATATCAATTGATATTAATTGAATTAATTTTACAATGTTGTTTTTTTTACTGGTTTTTCAATCTACGTTTGCTGAAGAAATTTCTTAGCCAACACTAATTAAAAGAATTTTAATGTTGGTCAAAAGTTTTCATAACCAAAATTAGAAAAAAAGAAATCCTAGTAAACTAATCACAAATAATAACATTAGTATTGTTGATTAAACGAAAAATTATTGCAAATACGGACAATAAAAGTACGAAAAATATTAATTAAAAATATATATAATCCTCCTTCGCAAAAAAACCTTTTGGATAGTGGTTAATAAAAACTTAACTAATATTAAAAAAGAAATAATAAAAAATATATTTATAACAATATAAATAAAAAAATATACTGCTTGTTAACATTAATAAAGAAATCCTTGTAGTTATAAGCTGAGATATAATCCTCTCAAAGGTATAAAAGAAAAAAAATCTTAACTAACATTTATGAAGAAATAATATTGACCTATATTAAAAAAATAAAAACTTCAACTAGCATAAACGGAAGGTAACTTTAGGTAGTATAAGTTGAAAGCAATGTATTTGACATGAATAAAAAAGCATCTTTAATGTCGATAAAAAAAAATTGACTAACATTACTCAGAAATAACTTTTACCTAACATCAACAGTAGAATTTAAAAAATAAATACAATCTCATTTAATAGGAAATAAGCTTTCATTGAGATTTGTGAAAAAAAATGTTAAAATTACGACACTCAATAACTGGTCAAGCCAAACAATACGTATCTTTGATTTGTGACGGATCTTCTATATAAGTGATGGACATTGACTCTCCCAATTTTTATATATTATAATATTTAAAACTTGTATGTATTTAGCACAAATATTTTAACACTTCAAAAAAATGTTCTGAAAATCTAATCTACCACTGCCTTTGATATTATGATAATGTCCCACCAAAATGGTGTTGATATATATGAAAGAAGGAAACATGAATTTAATTTTTTGAATTTTATTATTAGAAATTGAAGGATATTTGAAATAGGTGACGGTTTGTATTAGATGTTTTATTATTTATTATTTGTGTCGCTGGTGGTGAGTTAAAGAAAATGTTACTGTAGTGTAGAAAAGTAAAAGAGGAAGATAATCCTAATAAAGGAAAGACATGCCATGAAATGTGAAACACAATGCCACATGCCTTGTCTTGAGCATCCATTCTTTGTACTTCTCTTTCCTGACTAAAAAAGCTGAAAGCAACCAACACCCTGTCCTTATTATATCTCCTTTCTTTCCTTTCTTTCTCAAGCTTAAAATACCCGCAAAAGGCCCCATTTTTGGAAAATGCTTTTTCAATTTCTTAAATTATTTACTTTTACCTCTTAAACAGACCACATCATCCATACCCTTTTTGGCTTTCATTCTTCATCTTCTTCTTCTTTTTCTTCTCATTCTTCTTCTTCTTCTTCAGCTTTCAACACATTATCCACAGTTTCACCTTCTTAAGTGCCTAACAAGGTATGCTTGTGGGGTTCCTACTCTTATAGATTCCTCCTTCTTTCTGTCCTTTTCAGTGTTATTATTTGAAGAAACTAAAGGAGAGAAGGGGAAAAAATTTCCTTAATTTAACTCTGCAGTGGAGGTTTTGGAGGTGAAGGGAAGAAGCAAGTATCCTTCAGCTACTCACTTCTCTCTCTTTTTTTGGTTTTCCTTTTTAACATCTTTTTGGTTCATTTATATGATGTATGTAGGTAAGTTTGTGAATTGTAACTCCGATTTGGTTGGAAGTGTTTGAAGTTGCTAGTGTTGTTAGTCATTATTACGTGTTTTCACCATTCTCTGGTGGTGCAGGTTTCTTCTCTCTCTGCTTTTTGCTAAATACGGACAAACAGATGTCCAATATAGTTGGATATAAGGAGCCTATTTTATGGTTGTCTTTTTTTTTTAATTTTTTAATAAAGTTCCTCTGTATCAGTTGCCACTTTAAAAATCTTGTTGAATAGAATTTGGGTTGTTGCACATTAATCAGCTAGAGATACATACACTTTGATGGAGTTTGGTTCACCTTCTTTTTTAATGAGGGTCTGCTCCAATTAACATATCTCCCTGCCTAATCTTCTCTTACTTTTCAATTTCCATGCAATTGAAAGCATCTTGGTGTGTGGTATACAGAAAGGGGAGCAAAGAAAGAGAAGAAGGGCTGAAAAAGTGGTATGGACTGGAATCTGAAAGCACCTTCTTGGGATTTGAGTGAAGTGGATCAGGGAAACTTACCCAACATGGAAACAGTGGAAGGTTCAAGCAGATATGGAATGTTTAGAAGTAAGGGGGAATTTTCAGTTGACTTGAAGCTTGGTCAGGTGGGAAATTCTGGCACAGAATCAGTGTTGACCAAATCCAAAGATGCTGTTGGACTCTCCAAAATCTCATCTTCATCTTCATCTTCTGCCTCATCTAAGAGACCTCGTGCCCTTGCCAACGCCACACACACAGTCTCGTGCCTTGTCGATGGCTGCCACTCTGATCTCACCAACTGCAGAGACTATCACAGGCGCCATAAGGTCTGCGAAGTTCATTCCAAAACTGCACAAGTCACAATCGGAGGCCAGAAACAAAGGTTCTGCCAGCAGTGTAGCAGGTGCATCTTTTATATCTCTCTCTCTCTCTCTCTCTCTCTCTCTCTCTCTCTCTCTAT
>Ga0214542_1004705_pt1 | contig 26781 bp, 11 predicted proteins | sample CNSS1metaG_FD_160096 | JGI IMG/M metagenome (GOLD analysis project Ga0214542, IMG submission 160096) | Root nodule microbial communities from cowpea collected in UCLA plant growth center, Los Angeles, California, USA - CNSS1 | ecosystem: Host-associated > Plants > Roots > Nodule | place: USA...
CGCATCCAATATAAAAACACACAAAAACACACAATTTAAATAACACCCAAGTGGCACACATAGGACTCGAACCCAAGTCCTCACACACAATAGATTGCTCTCAACCACATGAGCTAGTACCTTTCCATGTCATAGCTCCTCGCATTTATTGCTTTAAATATTCTCATTATCCGTCCTAACTAAATAATTAATTAAATAACTATTTAATTTTCCCGGGTCTTACACCCTTCGCCTAGGCGAGGGCTCAAAAGGGGAAGCAGGGAGCAACGCGGGATCTCGCTTAGGCGAGACCCCTCTCGCCTGGGCGAGATGCTCGCTCGCTCAGAATCACAATGGGTCGCCTGGGCGACCATTTGTGGAAAAAGGGCTTAGGCGAGCCTCTGTTAGTCTCGCCTAGGCGAGACCAGCTCGCCTGGCGAGTTTATCAGTGCCCGCCACTGTTTTCACCTGCAACAGATGCGAAGACATACAACAAGCAACAATCCCACCGTATCATACATCCATATCAACAGGTAAACACAAAAGAGAATCACCAACCACATAAAATAGCATACTCGCACCGAACAAACAATGGGTTCTAGCTTCCCGTACCTGGAATATGCTGGTACAGGACTCAACAGTAACCACGGGCACCACAGCTTTAGGTTATACTTAGGAACTGAAAAAACAACGGAGTAGATCACATGATGAGCTCACTACGGATTCTTAGCTGAAACAAACATGAATAAACACTGGAGGAAGTACGAGCAGGCGTTGGAACGGACTTACGAGAAGTGAAAAATTGGTTCGAGCCCACTGGATGCGGAAGGCGGCTGAACCCTAGCAGAGCTCTCTCACGGAGTAGAAGGGTGACGGCTGATTTCTGAAAGAATGAAAGTGAGTGTGAGATTAGGGCAACATAAAAGGCTTTTATCCTATGGACTAGCCTTTAGACCCATTACTGTAGAACAACCCTTAAAAGGAAGCAGAAATAGAAAGGGGCCTCACATCTCTCCTTATCCTTCTTTTCAAAATAACATAATATTAAAGTAAATTAAAGTCCTTGTAATGATTATTTTTTTATCCAATTAAGAAACACGACTCTTCAAATTTAAAAAAAAAGTAACTTTTAATATTCATTTGATGCAGTTGAATTCTGTTTGTAAGTATGCAAGATTCTCTTTTAATAATTACAACCTTCTCATCTACACTCTTCTCTCACTTATATTTCATTAAAATGCAAAATCTATTCCGCATTTATTCTAATTTTTAATCTTTGAACTTCTCTTCTTTTGTAATTCCTGCCTCTTTAGTTGAAATTCTTTTTTACTACGTTTTCTTCTTGGTAAATGACGGTCTTTAAACGTGGTACACGTTAATTTAGTTTTAAATCAAAGAAATATTTATTTCAGTATTTCTGTTTTTAAATAATAAAACATCTTACAAATATATCTCGTTAAATTTTTATTAAAATTACTTTATATAAAAATATGATATTAAAAATCAATTTTATTTTTCTTTTACATGTAAGGCTGAATAAGATTAATTTTTCAGTTTTTAAATACTAAATTAACGATTTACCCCGTTATCTTTTATGGTATTTTGGGCCATCGATTATTTCTTATCATCTTCTTACTGCATTCAGAAATTTCTCTCTTATTGAAGAAATTAATTATTTCTTATTTCTCTGCTAATTTGATCACTTGTTTAAACTTTTCAATTCAAGGGGTTAATTAATCAAACAAACTTATATTTATAGGAATGAATGAAGCTAGGCATTTACACTTCTGATATAAAATAAGAGTTTCAGATGTTTATACAAATTGTTTTTCTGGGTTTTAGATTTTTAAACATTATAGATAGGTATCTGTCAACCTTTTGTAGTTGTTTCTGGGCTTTAACTATCATTTTACCAAATAATTTAGAGTAGATAAAAGAATCACAAAGATCGATCACCACAAAATATAATAAAACAATTAAAAAAATAATTGATGAAAAACTAATTCTTAAAAAAAGTTCAACCCTATTCATTCATTTATACGTTTCTCTTCATCTCATTTTTATCTTGTCATTTTCTTTTCTATTTTTATTAATCTTGATATCTTGGTTTATCATTTTTTTATTGTTTGAAAAACACAATTTTAACAGTCATATTCAATGTCACTACCATTTAACAGCTTATTTAATAAATCTATTAATTAAAATATAAATTAAATTTATCAAATAGAAATTTGATAAAATAGTAATATAAATTTTGAAGGATGTGGACCATCACACCATATATTTCCGACTAACTTCCAAAAGTAAAATCTTTATCCGTATAAACTTTTCATTTTAGGATTAAATATGTTTTTATTCTTAACTTTTTTGGTAAATTTTGGAATTAGTCTATTTAAAAAATTTAGACTAATTTAGTTTTTCATCTTTCAAAGTACGTAAATTTAGTCATTTTAATTAAATTTTAAGTTTTGTTAAGTTTATTTGATATTTTAAACGTATTTCATAATAATATTTGACTTAACACTAAAGTAAAAATGTGTTAAACGGTATAAATAACTCAAATACAATATTAAAATGCATACAAAACATTAAATAAATCTAACAAAATTTGATTAAAATGACTAAATTTATATAATTCGAAAGATGAAAATTAAATTGGTCCAAAATTTTGAAATAAAGTAATTCTAAAATTTACCCAAAAAAAAACATATTTAAACCTTCATTTTATCTCGGTAACGATAATACAACTTTACAGCCTCTCATCAGATGAATCAGAAACTCTCTTTTCAGGTATAGATTTCACTACTTAATGAATGTATATTTTTCATTTTTAATTAGAGCATGCATTTAGCAGGAACCTTTCCATTACCAAAACTTGGAAGACCCGGAGACTGAGGTGTAACTCCGATTCCGACGAAAAGCTAAACCCAGAAGTGCTTTTAAGATACCAAACTGTCCTTTCGTTTCATTTACCCCCAAGTTTCCTATTAATATGCTCTTGAGCTTGCGCTTCTCTCATTCATCGCAACCATAAGCCTACAAAACTATCACATTCTCTACAATCTCTTGAGTTTGTTGCATCATAATATGGCTGGAGGAAGAAAGGCAATCACTAAGGCTGCTGCTGCTTTTTCTCAACGTGGTAACAACGAATCTGTTGCTTTAGTCAATGAAGAACAACCACAGGCTCTTGCCATTGTTGCACCAATTGTGTCCTCTTACAATGAGAAGATACGTCCAGTTCTGGATGCTATGGAAAATCTAAGGCGTCTTAACATTGCAAAAGAGGGAATTCAGCTTCCTTCCATTGTAGTAGTTGGAGATCAGTCATCTGGGAAGTCCAGTGTTCTTGAATCCTTGGCTGGTATTAGCTTGCCACGTGGCCAAGGGATATGCACTAGGGTACCCTTAATTATGAGGCTCCAAAACCACCCTCTCCCTACTCCTGAGCTTCAACTGGAGTACCATGGCAAAATCATCATGACTGATGAGGAAAACGTCTCTCAGGCCATCAATGGTGCAACAGAAGAGCTTGCTGGCCATGGCAAAGGGATTTCAAATAACCCCTTGACTTTGGTGGTGAAGAAGAATGGTGTTCCGGACCTCACAATGGTTGATCTTCCTGGTATAACCCGGGTTCCTGTTCATGGGCAACCCGAGAATATTTATGATCAGATTAAGGACATTATCATGGAGTATATTAAGCCAGAAGAAAGTATCATCTTGAATGTTCTTTCTGCCAGTGTTGATTTCACCACCTGTGAGTCCATTAGGATGTCTCAGAGTGTTGACAAAACTGGGCTGAGAACGTTGGCTGTGGTTACAAAGGCTGATAAGTCTCCAGAGGGATTGCTAGAAAAAGTGACTGCTGATGATGTTAACATTGGTTTGGGTTATGTTTGTGTCAGAAACAGGATTGGTGACGAGTCTTATGAGGATGCTCGAATTGAGGAACAGAGGCTTTTTGATTCCCACAAATTGCTTTCTAAAATAGACAAGTCTATTGTTGGTATTCCAGTTTTGGCTCAGAAACTGGTTCAAGTTCAGGCCATGAGCATTTCAAAACTCTGCCTGAGATCGTGAAAAAGATCAATGAGAAACTGGCAAATAATTTGTCCGAGTCAGAAAATTTGCCGTCAAACTTGACTTCGGTGGCTGATGCCATGACTGCATTTATGCATATTATTGGACTGACGAAGGAATCCCTCAGAAAAATTCTTCTTAGAGGAGAATTTGATGAGTACCCTGATGAAAAGAACATGCATTGCACTGCTAGGTTGGTGGATATGTTAGATTCCTTCTCACATGATCTTTATGGTTGTCCTGAAAGTGATGTTACCAAAGAGTTTCTTATGGATGAGATAAAGGTGTTGGAAGAAGCAAAATGGATCGGACTACCGAATTTCATGCCTCGCGTTGCTTTCCTCACTATTTTGCAGAATAAAGTCCGTGGTGTTAGACATATGCCTATAGGCTTTGCTGAGAATGTTTGGAACTATCTTGAGGATGTGTTGTTTACCGTTATCACTCGTCATTGTGACAACTACTATCAGCTGTTGGTGTCTACAAAGCGTGCAGCCCAAGTTCTGATATCCAAGAAGAAGCAGAATTCCTGTAAGCATGTTGTAGAAGCAATTGAAATGGAGATGTACACGGATTACACGTGTAATTCTGAGTTTTCCCAAGAATACAATAGACTAATATCTCACCAAGCAGGATTTGTGAATGGAGTTTTGAGTGTGCAACAGCCATCGCATGTGAATCTAGAAGGTGTTGGAGGAATTGATGTGGGTCACCTCAGACAATACCCTGCTGCTGTTCTTAGTCAAGCATTTGACCTTAAAGTGAGGATGATTTCGTACTGGAAAATCGTTCAGAAAAGGCTGATTGATACCATAGCATTGCATCTGATGTTAAGTATTCATAATCTTGTTAACACTGATTTGGAGAGAGAAATTGTGCATGATCTGTTATCACCGAGTGGTGGTGGGATCGAAAGGCTGTTGGAGGAGTCGCCTTCCATCGCTGGGAAGCGCGAAAAGCTCAAAAGGAGCGTTAGAGTGCTGCGAGAGAGCAAGGATACAGTGGGAAATATAATAGACCGCATCGGAAGCTACACTGATTTTTAAAGTTTTATGTTCTTCATCAGTTTTCACTCCGAAGCCTTTAGCTGTTTAAGTTGTTTTGTTTTTTTCGTTTTGCTGAACTATGAAATATGCTGGAGCTTTATGTTTTAGACTTTTAGTAAGATTATCTTAATCGAAATATGGTGTTGTTTGTGTCATATCTACTTAAACATAATAATTATCCCAAAACTAAAAATGCTAACAGATTTTAGTTTATATACATAATTCTGAGGATACATATCTTTTATTTTAGTATACATAATACTAACTAAAAACTAAAAATACTAACAGACTTATACATAATATGTTGTGTTTTTTTCTTGACAATTACATGGAGCATAATTTTTAAAATTTTCTTATTATGAATACACATCAACGCAACTAATTCATTGCTTATTCTCTCCCCCTTTCTCAGTCTTTTCTTTTAATAACACTACTGAATACTTTTGCTGAATCTCATTAGTTACTAATAATTTTTATTCACAAACAGCAAGAAGACTAAAGCACTCGGTATAGGATTTTCAGTAATTAAATTTAAGTTTTGCTTACAAATTTTTAACCAGCCATTAGTTCAATTTGTACGTGATATAGACATTTTTTAATACCATGTCGATTTAGAATTTTAACAATGAACACTAAAAATACAAATAGAGTGCGCAAGTAAAAATGCATGCAAGAACATTAAGCGAAATCCAAAAGTAACACTTGCATGAAAAACAAATTAGAGTTTACCGCTCGTGATTATGTCACTTGAAAATTACTTGAAATCAGATGTTTAGAAACATTTAATAATTTCTCGAAATGAAATACTTAAAAAGAAAAATAAAATTAGTAGAAAGTAGGTTAAATTGTCCTAATTATTTGAGAAATCTTTAGCAAGTCCCTGAACTAAACAAATTTTAGGTAGGTCTCTAAAGCAAGCAAACATGTCTTTGGATTAGTTTATAAAAACTTAAGCAGTACACACGATAATTAATGGTGGTCTTAAAATTGTTAAGAAGTCAATGAAAAAAAAAAACATTATCAAAGACCCATTTTTGTTTTTTTAGTCTAGAAACATGCCTGAAGATTTCTAAACAGTTGAAGGACTAAGCTAGTAATTTAATCTTAAGTTATCTCCATGAGCAGTTAGAATTTTACAGGGGATGATAGAAAGTTGCTATGTCCTAAAACAGTGATCATTAAGGTTGGTTTCCTTAAAAGATTAAGCATCTATGCTCTAAGGATATCTCATGTTGTTGCATTATTCTCGGCAACAAAGAAGTTATGAACCAACACCAATCATTTGCCAAATGTTTAGGACGAGGAAAGTGTGAGAACTCCTGTTGAATTGTCTAACTGGCTTGAACTTAAACTGTGGTTTTCCCTTTGCTGATAGATATCCCTCATGGATTTAAACCTTATATCTTCACTAAAATCACTTGACTGTGGGATAGCATCTGGAATGCTTGCTCTTCCTTCCAGCATGTTTACAACCTCAGACATTGTAGGCCTAAGCGAAGGTGATACATCGGTACACAGAAGAGCAACTTTCATCAAAATTATTGCTTCTGTTGGTTTTACCTCTGATCCCAACCTTTCATCCACAAGTTCTATTAAGCTTTCTCTACGCTGTAGATGACATGCCTGCAATGCGAATTCTATTACCTCTGTTTTTATGTGGTGAAAGTATAGATATTTGCATTAGATAATGCAAAAAATGGATCAGGGATTGAAGCAAAAGTAGATTACCTTGTCTAAAAGGCAAACATGATTATCACTAGGGATGTAGTTCTTATTGCTCTTCCCACTAACAACTTCCAAGACCACAACTCCATAACTGTAAACATCAGCCTTGTAAGACAAGTGACCCCATAATGCATATTCCGGTGCCATGTACCCTCTGCAAAACACAGTCAACAGATTCCAATTCATGATCAAGAAAACTTTTTTTGAGTCTTATTATCAAAGGAGAGATAACTGACATTGTCCCAGCTATTCGGGTGGTGATATGGGTCTTCTCTTCGTCATCAAGCCTAGCCAACCCAAAGTCAGATATTTTGGGGTTTAAATTCCCATCCAGTAACACATTATTAGCCTTGATGTCTCGATGAACAATCTTGAGTCTTGATTCTTCATGAAGAAATGCAAGACCTTTTGCTATGCCAATACAGATCCTAAGCCTTGTTGGCCAATCAAGTTTAAGTTCATCTTTTGAGCCTATGCAAAAACAAGTTAAAGTTTAACAATATGAATCATAGTAACTGAATTAGTTTCTCTAAACAAAAAGAGGAAGAAAAACAATTAGAAATAACATTTACTGCGTATTTTGTATCCACAAAAAGGGAAAAGGATAAATTTCCATGAAGAGAAGCTTCCTCAAGTTAATCAGACCCCCCAGGGATTTCTCATAGTGACCACTTGGGATGTTATCTAACAGAACATTTAATAAATGACAAGGCAGAAGACAAAAAAAAGACATTTGTTTACAGTTCTGGGTAGAAACTCACCGAACAAAGCTTGAGCCAGGCTATTATTTTCCATGTACTCATACACCAACATTAATTCATCCCCTTCAATGCAACATCCATGGAGTTTCACAAGATTAGGGTGCTGCAAACAAGATATCAAGCCTATCTCGTTTAAAAATTCACGATTTCCCTGCCGTGACTTTGATGAGAGTTGTTTGACTGCTACCAGTGTACCATCAGATAATTGACCCTGCAATCCAATAGTTAATTTGAATTTTAAACGCTAGGAATGACCATAAAATTTTTATTCTTAGAAGAAGGAAGTTGGGAGTTCCCTTCAAATGTAATACCTTGTAGACAGGACCAAAACCACCTTCTCCAATCTTGTTAACTGGACTAAAGTCCTCCGTGGCCTCTCTAATTTGTTCTAATGTAAATGTCCCCATTTTAGAATCATGTCTTTCAGTACCTGTTGGATAAGTCAACCGTGAAATACATGTTCCAGAGAAACAACAGTATATCTGATTTGTTTAAGAGTATTTGAGGCAAGTACAAATGTTTGTTATGTACCGATATACATAGAAATGCTAGTCACCATAAATACTATAAGTGGATGCGAAGAGATTATCAAAAGAAACCCAACAAACCCAACATACCGTTCAATTTGATTACGACATTGATTATTGCAATAAGCAAAGGAACTTCAAATTAATGAACAGGAATTCATGATGTTGTATTAATTATGTTTCCTAACTTAAGGACACCTTAATGAGATGACATGAATTCTGTGTTTTCTTTTCATTCCTATTTTCCACCTTTGAGTCTGTTTCTGTATTTCTGATAAAGAAACCAACTTCTTTATATGTTCCATTGACCAAGCCATCAATTCAAATAACACACCTGAACGAAATGTTCCTAATACATAATATTTTCTTGCTGTGTATCTCCATATTAAATAAATTATGCACAGGTGAAATTCTTCTGAGATCTCTACAGATGATAAAATTAACTTGAAATTAAACCCAATTAAACATACCATCAGTAATAATTTAAAACATTTGAAATCCTTATGAAACTTTCTGCTGCTACTGAGAAGGTTCATTTTGTCCAATGAGATGAATTACAGCTGCAAAGGTCTTAAGTGTCAATTTTAGGATCAATTTTAGGTGGTATTTTTCTTAGGATTTCATGATTTATTTTTCATGTTTAGTTCTGTTATGGGTTAAACATTAATGGACTTTTTTATGTTGTGTTGTAGGAAAAACCCTAAAAGAGGAGTGTGGCAGCGGCTAAGGTATAAAAATACTTGGAAAGGGCCCTGAACTAAGAAGGGCAAGGATTCAAAGAGGATTTGCCTGATGCATCTCTTCCCTGGGTTGGTACAGTAGCTAGAGCTTAATAAATCCCTTCTTCAATTCTAGTATTTTCCATTTTCATGATGGATTGCTGAGTTCTTTGGAGAAAGAGTTTAATGAATACTTTTGGGAATGTGAAGTAATTGTCTTCTTGATCATAGTTTAGGTTTTCTCTTAATGTTTTGCTTCTATATTTGCTCTAAATTCTTTGGTATAAATTGGCTACTCATACTCTGTTTTGATGAACCTTCTTGATGTTGGAAAGTGTAAGAATCATGCTTTCTGATTTATTGGAGGTCATGATTTGGCTGTGCATTTTGCATTCCATGTTCTCTAAAGCCACATGCTCGTATACTCTGCTTTAAGTTAATATTGGCTTAGGTTTAGAAGAACTTACATGCCAAGAATTAGATGAGTCCAGATTCTCTATTGATTTTTTTGTACTGCTAAGTCTTCAAAATATATTGGTGTTGGTATATTGAAAAAGTTTTTAATATATTTTAAAACATAAAAGTTAGTGTCAATTAGTATATTTTAAAGACACAGTAGAGTGACAATGTGCAAATGTGTCTCAATGATTTCTCTCATGAGTTCTTCCTCCTTCAACTCATTTCCAAGAGTCACATGTGAAGGGTATAGGTTGCCTTGGATGACCACTTAATTACTTTAAACATTTACCTGGTTGAAACTTCTCTTTTACGGAAGGGAAATGGTACTGTCAAATCAAATGTAAAAAATTCATGCAAGTTCTGTGTTTGACCCTCCTAATGAGGTCTATCATAATGAACACCATTCAATCTTACATAACCACATCTTGTAGCACCCTGCTATAAGTTAACTTGCAATTTCCTAGATGCTAAGTCAAGTGATTGACTTTTCAGGAAGTTTGAACTTGGAAATCATGAAGTAGAAGATCAAGCAAACTAATTCCAGAATGGGATGGACATGATATTACTTACCTTTTACTTCCCTAATCATTCCTTTGAAGCAGCCATTCCACCATAAGATTCCAACAATGATGATGGCAAGGCACAGAGCGGTAACACCAAACCCAACTCCAACAATTATCCTACGCCTTGCACTTTTTGGTTCAGAACAAGGTTTAGAATCTAGAAAAGACAAAAAGAATCATGAGATCTAATTATCTCATAAAAGAGAATGGCGCTAGCATAATTAAATTTGAAAGACAACTTGAAAGATTAAGCTTTGTTTTTTATGCAGATTGAGTTGAATCTTTATACAACTCACGAGAAACAATGGAGAGTGCTGATATGAGGGGACCATAAGCTCCACCACCAGGAATCCTTGTAGTCCCCTTTCCAGCCCAATAGAATCGAATCTCCAGAATATTGTCTGTTACACTGACATTATATGGGAAAATAAGTGGTTTTTGAGCACCATGAATTTCATCTTCAATATTAAAATCCTTCCTAACTAGTTTTTCCTGCAACAGAGTGATCTTGTCAAATTCTGATTAGCCAGCAAAAACTTAGTTTCAATATTTTGATCAATACCTGAATATAGATATCAAATAAGCGCTTCCCAAGACTGCTATATGTCTTATCGTTTGTAAATTGTATTTCTGCGAAGTGGAGTTTTACAGTATATTTCCCATTTTCCAAGCAATAGAGAAAATAAGTAAGCGAAAGTGGAGTAACACGTGCCGTTTGATATAATTCAGGCAAATTTGAAGATGTCAAAGTCCTAGTAAAACGAGTATTTAGGTAAATGCCATCATCCATGAAGTCCCCAGTGCTGCTATATCCCCAGTGACCTTCATAATTAATACAATATTTAGCAGCTTCACTACCTAACACATCTCCATCTCCTACATAGAGAACATTTTCATCATTTTCCATCACCTTCACATCCTTTCCACCACAATTAAGATGAAAACAACGTGAATCTGCAATAAGTCAAAATTGAAGTTAGAAAAAATCATGACGTAACACTTGTGCTCAACCATAATGCAACTTCTGGGATGGTCATGCTGTACTATTTCTTTTTTGGCTGTTCAAATCTCAAACCAGTTATTGATATAGAATAATATGTACTTACATGCAGGACAATTGGAGATCTCTTTACATGGAAGAATCTGCCGTCTGTCAATATCATCAACAACAACAGTGATACCAAATACTTCACTCAAATTATTAACAACAGAAAGGATAGGTTCTTACAATTTGGTCCCGAAGAAGCTCCGGAACAAGTTTAAGTTTAAATTTCTGCCCAAGTCAAACAAGAGGAAACAATAACTAGTTTTTCAATTACATCAAACTTGAAGATATATATAAGAATAAAAAATATTGCTTTCTATGCCTCATTTTTGCACCACTTTCCTTTTAGATGATAAAACAACAAAAGCACGCATTCCAACACACTATTGTGCGTACATGCACTCACACATACACTATCTTAATTTCTCTAGACTAGAAGAAAGTATGAAGTGTAAGAATTAAGGTGTATATATAAACAGCAAAGTCATATGAATAATTATTGCAAAAGTCTTTGGATTCTAACAGGTCCTCTCTACAAGCATGTTCATCTGGTCCTTTCCATGTAAAATTGTTGTAAGAAAGGTCACTGCAAACAAAACAAATATCAGAAAATAAATCATTATCAATTGGGAAATTTTTCCATCACACCACCATAAACAAAATCATATTCTTCAATTAGTACAGAATCTGTCCTAGGTGCTATTTTACCGTAGTGGGACCATAATACTTACAATAGATTCATTGCTAGAAAACTGTGGATACATATTTCAGAGGAATAAAGAAATTTGTAAGCAAGAACAGTGTGTAATCAAATCAAAATAATGTTCTCACAATAGAGTAAATCAAATATGGGAGTTCCTACACAGTGGAGCAGAAAGATATATTGTGAGTATGCTTAAAATCTAAATTGCTAGCTCCTTTGTCCCACGGATTGCAAGAACAACTGATCATATTACACTACCATTGGAGTTAAAAAAGATACTTTGCAATATTGGAGTTAAATGAGCAAGAACTAAGAAACGTACACGCTGCTTCCATCCATCAAGACTGATTTGGGAATATTACCACTTAGCATGTTGTGAGTTAGGAAGCTGGAAAAGAAAAAAACAAAAAGGGTTTACTAACTCCCAGGCAATAAAAAGGGAACATGCTTTATTCTATGTCTCGTTATATGGTTCTATCTAAACACAAACTCGGCTTGAGCAAAAATATCAAATAATACCTACTTCGTTCCACACATGAAGATATTCTCGCCTTTGTTTTCGAGACAAATTTCATTTCCTTTGTGATAGATAGGTGAGAGATATAACGTAAATTACTTATTCTACTTTTAGTTTAAAGCACCATCTTTTAAACTTTGGAGACTCTCACTTACAGAAATTTCAGATGCCCTGTATGTCGTGTATCTGGTATTTTCCCAACCAACTTATTGAAACTCACGTCCCTACAAAAGTTGAAGAAATAGTACAAAATCCATGGTTAAAAGTTTGGATTCTGAAATAGGGTTATGTGAATGTACCAACAAACTATTTTCTTATGAATTAGCATGATTAGGCAATCAAGATTCTGTATCATGTAATTTGCTAGTTGAAGCGATTTTTGTATTCATTAAAAATATGTGTTGCAGCATTCTAGAAATAAGTAGCAAATGCAATTCAAAATGAGAAAAGTGAAAAAACAAAGGAAGCTTAGGTTCTGGCCCCAATGATAATAATAACAACAATAAAAAACAACAGCAACAACAAATGGAGCCTGCAACTTATAATTCTATAGGAAATACTTGCGAATTTTGTAAGAAATAATTATTCACGAAAGAATTATATGTCAATTAAAATTTTTAGGAAAAATAGAAAAAATAAATCTTTTCTTGCAAAATTTTGTAACAAATTTACAAAAAAAAAAAACCTCATGAAATATGAGAAAATGTAGTAGTGTCTGAGCTTATTCATGATTCCTAATATGTTTTAGATATTACTTGTGTACCAAGTTTAGGCCCTTAAAACTTACAAAAATTAAAGAAAACCCTGGTTGCAAGGTTAGGAGGGAGAAATGATGAAATCATTTAATGTTTAAAGATTTGAAGCAGTTTAACATTGACTATGATGTCTATATACAAGCTTTCAAGTTCTCATCTTCTTAGGTAAAGAAATCATCGTTGGACTAATACTAGGGATTATTTCATAGGAGGATTTCAACCAAGTATTAAACCGAAATTACATATAAATTTCAATCTGCCTCCATATTTCGGTAGTTAGGGTGGCAGCAGCTTCAGCTGTGATGAGGTCATCGAACAGAAACACATGAGGAATGATAAGTGAGGCCACTAAAACATATGTAAAAATGTATTCTCAGTAGTAACAATCATGTTAGCAATTTAGAGCAGAAAGTAGCAACAATTTCATGTTATTAAGTATGTGTGTAGTAGGAGAATGGGGGGATAACAGAGCATGTTCTCTGTAATTTGGACAGAAAACTCATCTGTAGCAAGTTCTGTTGTATTCTGTGTTTTTCACTCTATTCATTGGCTGTTGTATTAGATATTTTTATGCATTTGAGTTTGCCTTTGTTGGTATCTATACATGTATAAGGAAATGATAGTATTTGTATTTAAGGAAAAAGAAATATAGTACTTGTATTTGCTTCAATAATAAAAGAACTGAAAAGCAAACTTTGACAAAAAAATTCAAAATTTCTACTCACAACATCTCCAAGTCCATACTCCACAAGTAGCTAGGAAGCTCTCCAGTAATATGGCAGTTTCTCAAAATCCTACATTAGAAAGCCTGAATTACTTTACATCAAACAGTAGCAGAACAAATATTCCAAATAGTTTCTTACACAAAAAATTAAACATACAGTGTCTTCATTCCTCTCATGTTGCTTAAATTAGGAAAATCCTGACTTGGACCATTTATGTCACTAATCCTCCTGTATCAAATTTACCCCCATGAGCTAAATATAGATGTAACAAGAAAACCAGGTGAAAATATTAAAATAATAAAAAAAAATAGTAGGCCTTGTACTTACAATTGATGTAAAGTACTCAAAAGAGATATGTTTGATGGTATAGGTCCCTCCATTCCACTTGCAAGCATGTCTCTTCAATGATGTATACATTAAAATGAGAATGTCTATCTTAAAATAACCAAAATGAAGGCTTTATCTATTGTGAAAAGTTTGAGTATATGTGAAGTTTTGTTAAAACATGAAAAAAGAAAAAAGTGAATTGCAATCTCACAATCTTTGAAGTGATGTCCAATTCTGTGTGAAGAAGCTAGGTATTTCTCCGCTAAAATTGTTGTCACTTATCCTGCTGCAGTGCACCATGAAATGATGTTTTTCAGGGGAAAGTATTTACTTTCTGAGTAACAGTTAATCGGAACTTACAATTCTTTCATATTCTGCAACTTAGCAAGGGTCACCGGTAACTTCCCAGACAATTTATTGGACGATAAAATCCTGCAAAGATAACATTGCATGTAAAAACAATCAGATACAGAGTGTAATCTTTCAAATTCATTCTGACAGTAATATAATTGAATCTTGGAAAATAAATACAAATCCATTGCCTTACAATGCTTCCAGCTTAGTTAGATTTCCAAGATCAGGGGGAACAACACCAGAAAATTGGTTTGCTTCAAGGTTCCTTTTTGAGGTCAGAGAAAAAGAAGTGAAAAAAGGAGAGAAATTAGAGATGTCCAAGGAGAAAATAAGATCAAAAGCACTACACCATTAATGATTCAGTAATCATACACTAGTAATAAGTTTATGAAAAGTTTGCTGATTATAGTTACCCTAATTTCTGCATAAAAATTAAATTCACCATTAATATCCTTTAAGAATAGTGACTAGGTAATCTGGTATATAATCACAGCACATGACTAGAATATGCTTGAAACTTCTGCAAGCATATATAATGACACAAGAAATATGAGTCAGAAATTTAGTTTCAGACAATAACTAAATGAGCAAGTTTATTTATAAACTTACAAGTATGTTAGATTGATAATTCCTCCCAACTCTATAGGAATTTCCCCTGACAGATTATTAGCATATACAGAGCTGCAAAACATATTGTATTTAATACTGAAGGCCAGTAACTAGATGAAAACTTCAATTAATTGGGAAGAACTTACATTGAAGTTAGATATTCTGAACCCCATTCCTTTGGAATCGTACCACTTAGGTAGTTAAAAGCAAAATCACTACAATGAGAGCAAATTTCATTTTAATTTGCAAGATGACAAGTCAAAGTTCAACCAAAATGGTAACAAAAATACGTTGAGATGAATAAAAAGACCTAAATTTTAACATTCAACAACTACATACAGAAGTACTTTTAAGATGTTAAAAGTTCTTACACTTTTCTGAGGTAAGGAAAAAGCTTAACCAATTGAGGTGGAAGCTTGCCAGGAAGGTTGACCTTCTTGAAAACGCTAAAACATGGAAAATTATTTTAAAAAACAGTTAGGAGCAAAGCAATTTCAAAATTCAAAGTCCACAATAAGGAAACTATGGATTAAATATATAAACAACTATCTGTGTCAAAACATTCAGGATAAGGTGAAGAGATTTTTACATCTCTACTACGTGACAGGTGTTGTTTTCAATAGAGCAATCACAAGCAATTGTCCTTTCAGATTCTTTAGGTGGATCTGGTGTTGATCTTAGAATTTTAGGACAATCATCATCACTATCAAACTCCCAATTGGTGGCCCCCATCGTGCTAGTGATTTCCTTAAGAGCATCAACTGAAAATTTTTGACAGTCATCATAACATAACAAATCAAGACGCATGGAAGAAAAGGAAACAAAATCATAGTTTGAACTAGAACTGACACCAGAGATTCACTTTCTAACTTGATATTGACCATGATAGAGTAAACACATTTCAATTAGCGATTAAGTGATGTTGGGATCAAGCCACCAACTAGAAAAAGCGGCAAAGTCTTTATATCAAAGAGGTTTACATGTTTCAACTGCACATAATGTCATTGACAATATTGTACACAGGAATTTATGGGTTTAAAAGTTTGATAGAAAAATCTAAGAAACTTTTAAAGAGAGATATTCATACTCCAAAAGGTAAATCTTAGAATAAATTCTTATAGAGAAAGCTAGTTGGTTGCTGGAGCTGTTAAGGTATATAGGAAAAAAGATATCTTTAACAAGAACAAACAATACCAGGATTAAAACCATCAAAACTGATTTCTTGAATGAATTCTTTTTGTGAAAAGTTTAGTTACTCATTATATCTTTGAATGTTAACTTTTGTATTTAGATCACCATTGCTTCTTACTCTCTGTGTAAGCGTGTTGGAAATCTAATCGTAAGTCTAAGTTTTACTTTAAATAAAAATGAGAAAATTGAACATCATATAAAAAACAATATTCATAAATTCATTATTTTAAAGTTTTGACTTGAAAGCAGTGTTAATTTTCTATGTGAGTTGGCTCGTATCACATTTATGAAATCTCTCTAATGAATCCTCTATTGAACAAGAAAGAAAAACACTAAGGAGAATCAGGTTCGTGTTGGTGATCGACTTAGACAGAGAAGAGACTGTTCCTACTGTCAAATTAATTTACAATTAGAACAAGTTCTGATATTTAACAGCAAAAAGACACCTTTACCAATACGGGTATTACTTGTACTTTCAAAACTTTTGCATAACATTTTCTTGGTTCAAGATGGCACAGACAAGACAAGATGCTGTAATACTAGAATGTGCGAGACTCGTCATTTTCAGAGAAATGATTAAACAGGCAAAATAAGCCGCATCCTAAGAATAAAATACTGATTCTTACCCTCCTGTTGGGGCACTTTGCATTCTGCATATTCTAGCCATCGAAAACAACTCAGAGTAAAGAGTAAGAAAGCAAAGAGTATCCTAGGTAGCATCCTCGGACACTCAGTACAGAGAACGTGTCTTTGATTGATCTGCAACACCAATTAGTTGTCTTATTGTGTTGATAACTTAAATTTGCCTCTGAAAATGAACCTAGTGAAAGGACAGCTAGGAACATGCTAAAGCCAGGTTCATAATAATGGAGGATGGGAAAGAAATACTCTACTACAAGAATAAACAGTGAGAGAATTCGCACGTGAAGGGCGCTTTGTTTTTTCTTAAACAGTGAGAGAACACGCACCTGAATGTTGATAAGTTGATAAGATAAAGTTTGAATACCACTTATATAATAATAATTTACTTATATTATTTGTCTGTGTCTGATCTTTAATTAACACTCAGAATAATAGAATAGTTTGTAATCTATCATTTTTCTGCTGAAAGTGAGTTGACTAATGGTTCTAACTAATTTAAATATGTATTTTGTGTAGTCCTTAAGTGTTGAATGAGTGAGAAATAATAATGAAGAAAGAAATATCTATTGTATTATTGTTCACAAAAAGACCACTTTAACAGATGAAAGCTGCTTTTCGGATACAGCCACTAGGCCTTGGCGCCATGTTGCTGTCACACTGCAACGAAAATATTACGAACAAATGCCATACATAACAAAATCGTGCTCTACCAAGAAAAACCAATATAAATTTTAATATAAACAAATTAATTACTTTAGCATATTTAATTATACTATCTCAAAAATATCATAATTAATCCACTTCTTATTTTTATATTTTTATTTATTGTATAATTTGTAATTAACGTGTTTCAAAAAAAAACAATTTTAAATATGATTAATGAAATAATATTGAATATCTTTTTTTTTTTTAATTTTACAGAAAAAAAAAAAAGTTTTGGCTGCTAGAAAGAATTTATTTGATCTTGCTTTAAACATCAATGAGCACTTGAGCGCATGTAGGTCACAGCATAACATAAATGTCATAAACGTGTACGTGTATTTGGTTCAACACTTTCACGTTCAAGAATAAATTCTATTTTTGCAACTGTACTTACTTTTTGTCTTTTAATAATCTATTATTATATGTCACTTTATTATATATATTAAAAAAATTATTTCATCTCATTTTCTTACAAATATATTTCATTTTCAATCGTGTTAGTCGTTATTAAATTAATTATTTGTAATACATCAATGTCATTCCTTATTCATTACAAGAAAATATCTTATAATAATCAATTTTATAGATAAAAAGTAATTAGTCACTATAGTGACGAATTTATATACCTATTTATAGATTAAAAGTTATTGATAAATAAAATAGTTTATAAATTGGTCACCATAATGAATTGATGTTTAAATTTGTTACTAACATTAGCTATCAAAGTTCTAACTATAAAAAAGATATTGGTTTCTAAATTTGATCCCACCAATGCAATAAGGACTTTTGGCCCCGGTTACTTTCAATATTCTGCCTCAGATTTAGAACCGAAACATATTGGGGTGAGGCAAAAAGGAGTAATTTTTTGCCTCGAGTGTCAACCGAAGCATAAAACACTCCCTTTCTGCCTCGGTTCTAATCAACCTGAGGCCATATGGTCAAAAAAAATTTAACAGAATATGTCGTCCACAGATCTGTCGTTTGAGCTTCTGTTCCCTCTTCCAAACCATTGATCCTTCCCCTCCCACTGTTAAGTCCCCCATTCATCTCCAATCTACACAAAATAACAAAAACCAAAGAACCTTTATTCACTCATTATGCAACCCACCTACACCTTTCACCTACAGGAGACCTAAAAGCATAACCCACACATGGTCATTCACACCGCCACTGTCAACATACCCACTCTAATCTTCTCCATATTTCGTTTTTCACCTTTTATCATACATTAACAAAGCCTTCACGCACCACTACTCACACCATTTTCCAACTCCAAAATCATTAAGCTTTCATACCAATATCATTCAAAACTAATCCACATAATAACACAAGTTCCAACAGAGAATATTTTTAAAAAAAGAAAACAGAGAAGAAAATAGGAAAAACAATCGTCGGCGACATAGACGTCGACGAGTCGGAGTCTTAGATTGAGGCGATCTTGGTCGCGGCGGCCAGACGGTTGGTTTCCATGGTGCTCGCAGACCCAATCTCGGTGGATGGCATGGTGGCCTAGGGCTTTTTTCTCTTGCGGAAGAAGAGAATCAAGGTTTGGAGATGAATGGGCGCTGGCGTGGACGCCGTCGATAGCTGGAATCACTGATAGCAGTCTCTGGCAAGCGGGGCCTTGCGGTCGTGAAGGGAAGTGGTGCGCTCTTTCGCTACTGGGTGGGAGACGATGGAAGTGAGTGTAGAGGTTTTTCGCGCAGAGATGTGGGAGACAATGAATAGTGAGGGTTCGGTTCAATTAATAATCGAGGCCTAAAGTCCTTTTATCGCCTCTGTCAATAGAAACCCGAAGCCAAATGTTATAGCGTTGATGACATTGTTGAAATTAGGGTTATTGGGCTGGCTTATAGGCTTCGGTTCTTTTGGAACCGAGGCCTAAAACCTTTTACTGCACCGGTTTTGTATAGACCCGAAGTAATATAGTTGGACGAAATTGCAAAAATGTCACCGCCTCCTTATAGGCTTCGATTCTGCTATAACCGAGGCCTATAAGGTGATGTAAAATGTCAAATCTGCACTAGTGTCCATTAGTGACAAATTTAGAGACTAATTTTTTGAATAGCTAAAACTTTGGTAGCTAATGCTACTAACCAATTTAAAGGAGATCAATTCACTCTAGTGACCAATTTAAAAAATATTTTAGTTACCAATAATTTTTATTTATAAATTGACATCTAAATTGGTCACTATAGTGATTAATTCTTTTTGTCACAAAAATTAATCATTAATAAGAGATTTTCTTGTAATGTATTATTTCTCTAATGAAATGAGAGTTGTTATTATTTTATAGTACAACAAGCAAAATTTAAGTTCAAGTTATATGTTATGGTTTCAAATAAAATATTTTAACGAAAAAAATTGAAATCTGGTTTTAAAATTTTAATTTGTGCGGTAGTTAGGCCCTTTCATCCAAATTTTTAACAATTTAATATTCTTTAAAATTTTCATTTGAATATATTTTTCATGTTGTTCATTGAATTTGTAGAGTCCTTATAAGAATTTAGAAAATGTTTTAAGAGCAGACATTCGATTATATTATTCATAAAAAGTTTAACAATAAAATTTGTAAATATTAATCGAGTTTTATTTCACAAAAGTCTTAATCTCTTTAGAAACTTTTTCTAAAGTTTTTTATATTATCTAACATTCTGAATTCGTCTCCTATTTGATTGAGGATTAAAGATTATCCATGGATTCTTGACGGAGAGATTTACACTTTTGACCAATCAGAATCTTGTTTTTGATGAACATAGTTTTATTGAATCAATCTCTATAAATTTTTATGATCAATTTGGTAAGTATTAAAATGCATATCTTTAAATATTAGTAGTGGTATTTTATTAATGGTATAATTACAAATTTAGTCCCCTGATTTGTTGTTTGGTTCAAGTTGGTCTTCTTATTATTCGTTTGTTCAATTTAGTCCTCTAATTATTTAAAAAGGTTCGTTTTGGTCATCTCCGTTAAGTTGGAGTTAATATTGTGTCCATATAGGACACGTGTCAAACTGTAAAATTTTTAATTTTTTAATTCTTTTTATTTTTTCAATTTTTTCAAGTTCAGGTTATCGTCGTGCCACATGGCAGTTTACAGTTTTAACACGTGTACTAGTAATAGTTGTTTTCAATTTAGTCTCCTATTTAAATTTTTGGTTCAATTTAGTACTCTTATTTTAGGTATAGTGATTTGATGTATAAATTCAACAAAATTATTTTAACATGTATATATATATATATATATATATATATATATATATATATATATATATATGTTATAATTAAGTTTATTTACTAATTTGCTCTCAAATTGGAAAAGACACAATTGTATCATTTTAAAGAATAGGTGTACTAAATTAAACAAAAAATTTAAATAGACGACTAATTGAAAGCAACTATTAATATTGTCATTTGTTATCACTATAAATTACCACGTGGCATGACGATAACATGACACATGGCAGTTTATAAATTTAAAAAAATAATAATTTTTTTAAAAAAATTAAAAAAATTAAAAAATAAATAAATTAATTAAAAAGTTCACGACTTGACACGTGTCTTGTACGGACATGGTGTTAACTCAAACTTAACGGAGAGTACCAAATTGAACCCTTTTCAAGAATTGGAGGACTAAATTGAACTATCCAATAATAAAGGGACCAAATTGAACCAAACTAAAAAATTAAGAAACTAAATAAGTAATTATGCTTTTATTAATTGATAATGTAAAGTTATATATATTATTAAAATTAAATATTATAGACTTAAATAAATTTTATAAAATTGATTTGTAAGATAAAATATTAATATATAATTTGAATATATCTCAAATTGATATAAATGAAGTTTGCATTACACTTTTCATACATTACGATTACATAAAAGAGTTTTGTAAGATTTGACATGTTGTAAATAGTGGCCTATTTCATATAATGACTACAAAAGAATTTGATATTATCAATGACCAAAATTTGTCGATAAATCAAAATTATTGACAATAAAAAATACATAGATAAAATTTCCAATCAATAATTTTTATTAATAAAATTATTATTCTATCGGTAATTACCAATAAAAAATTTGTCAATAAAATTTATCGATAATTATCAATAGAAAAATACTAACGAACAATTTTGTTAATAAAATTTCTAGTAAACATTACGATTTGGTTCATCTTCTTCTTCCTTTCTTTTTTTTGTTTTGAGCAAAATCAATTTTTACATGCCCAATTCTGCAACCAACATAACATTGGTAGCCCCTTTCCAACGACCATTCCATCCGGTTTAAACTTCATCTTCCAAATCCAACAACCATTTTTCAACCCCAAATCAACAAAAATTAGAAAAACCAACACATTACGTAGTGGCAACCTCCATAACCAGAATTCCACTTTCAGAACAGAAAAGCTCCAACATTGCCAGCACCCTACACAATTGCTGTATAGGGAGGAGGAAGTGGTGTTAATGTCGTTGGTATCACCAGTAACACAAAGACGTCTCCAATGATGACCTTGGTAGGTGAAGACGCACAACGTCGAGCTGTGGATACGGTTTTGAGGTCTCGCGATAGGAAGAGGAGCAAAGGAGGAGACATCTCGTGGAAGAAGAAAACCGAATTAGATTTTTTTTTTTTTAATATTTTTGAAGAAGAAAAAATTGTATCTAAACTATTGGGTGAATAATTTATCGTTGTTGTTATCGATAAATTTACCGATAGACAAATCCATACTTAATAATCATTTCAACCAATGGGTTCCAAAATTTTTAATTGCCTTGTTGACAAATTTTATGATTTTAAAATTCATCAATAATTAAAATTTTAGAAATCTGTCAATGATTCAAAGATACTTATAGATTTATTATTGTTAGTAATAATTAAAAAAAATTGTAGTGAATATGGTGTGATATATTAAGTTCACAAAAGATCTGCTAAAGAAACTATCAATTATTAGAGTAATATGTGTTGTTTAACATGATTTTTAGCCAAAAATAGTATTTTTGTTAGAGTCTAGTTTAGTTTTATTCCACGTCTAGCACGAGTACAATTCTTAGAGAAGAAAAGAGAGCATGCTTTCCATGCGTTGACAGGTGTAATACACGATTACATGCATTGCGTATTGTAGAAACACGCTTCGGCTTATAGTGCGGATCCAGACGTTGAGTTTCTTGTGTCGCCACTGACTCGTGATGATAAGAACACATGATCGTGAATGACATAGCTCCTTCCATTCATTTCATCACTGTTCATTATTCATGGATAGAACGAAGTTTGAAGATAATGTTAATCGGCACGAACCCAACACTCCGAGGAAAGCCACTTTGGTGCTCTCGTCCTCCGGGAACGCTCTTCTGGTTTCCAACTCCGGCAAGGCCCTTTCGTCCTCCAAGCCCGTCGCTGGCCAGAAGAGGTACGTCAGACAGGTGACGGGGCGCCACAACGACACGGAGCTCCACCTGGCGGCGCGGCGAGGCGACTCGGCGGCCGTCAGGGAGATTATGGACGTGATCGATGCCCAGATGGTGAGGACTCAGAGCAGCTGCGATTTCGATGCGGAGGTTGCGGCCATAAGGTCTGCCATTGTGAATGATGTGAATGAGTTGGGAGAGACGGCGTTGTTCATTGCCGCTGATAAAGGGCACCTTGATGCGGTCCGAGATATTCTGTTCTATTCTTCTCCCGAAGGGATTTCGTTGAAGAATGATCTAGGGTTTGACGCCTTTCACATTGCTGCTAGCCGTGGTCACCTATGTATGTAATTAACAACTCAACCTAATCAAATATTCTCACTTCTCTTGTTAATTTTCTATCTTCTTCCCTGCCTCTAAAAACTAGTCTTTTCACCATGTCTCCAGAAATAACTAACAGCTACAAGAGTATGTCTTGAGTACAAAACTTGACTGTAATTTTTAGGTTAGAATTTGAGTGTTCACTTTGAAATTTGTGTAACAAATGTTTGTATTTAGTGCTAATTTGTGTCGAAGATTAGGAGTAAAACACTGAGAAAATCTAGGGTGGAAGAAGATGAAAGAGAGAGTGATGGATCTTTATAACTATATATACTAAAGCTTCAATAGCTAATGTGAACTAATTCCATTTTTTGCAGCAATTGTTAAACTGCTACTAGAACGTGAACCGGGGCTTATCAAGACAGTTTGCAGATCAAATGCAACTCCTCTGATATCTGCAGCCACAGGGGGGCATACGAGTGTTGTTGAACTTTTGCTGTCACGTGACCCTAGTCAAATAGAATTATCTAGATCAAACGGAAAGAATGCACTTCATTTGTCTGCACGCCAAGGACATGTCGATGTTGTAAATTTGTTGCTCGCCAAGGATAAACAACTTGCCAGAAGAACTGATAAGAAAGGCCAAACTGCACTGCACATGGCTGTGAAGGGTGTGAGTTGTGAAGCTGTGAAGAGCATTCTTCGAGCTGATGCAGCAATTGTGATGCTGCCAGATAAGTTTGGGAATACTGCATTGCACATAGCCACAAGGAAAAAGAGGGTCGAGGTATTGTACACTGCCTGAATAACTCAACAAGATAATGTTATTATTCTCAGAACATGTTTGAAGATAACTTTATATTTCAGTTATGTTCATGATGATAAGTTTATTACTTATGATCTTTGGTTATGTTCATGGTGATATAAAAATTGTTAGAATGATAATATATACAGAGAAATTAAACTCCTATGATATGTCATAGTTTGACGCAGATAGTGAATGAGCTATTGCTTCTTCCAGACATGAACGTGAATGCATTAACAAGGGACCACAAAACAGCTCTTGATATTGCTCAATCCCTTCCCCCATCAGAAGAAATCTTAGACATAAGAGGTTCCCTAATTCTTAACGGGGCACTTAATGCGAACAATCTGAACCAGCCAAGGGATGAGCCCATCAGGAACACCGTGACGCAAATTAGAAATGACGTTCGGTCACAGCTGAAACAAACTCGCAAGACCAACATGAACGTGAACGGAATCGCCATGGAGCTACGGAAGTTGCAAAGAGCAGGTATCAACAATGCCACCAACACAGTAACGGTGGTTGCAGTTCTGTTTGCGGCGCTTGCATTTGCTGCCATTTTCAGTGTTCCCGGTGGAGATTTTGATAGTGGGGTGGCAGTGATGGAAGGCACGATACCTTTTGAAGTGTTCTTTTTGTGCAATTCCGTTGCGCTATTCACGTCACTGGCTGTTGTGGTAGTTCAGATCACCCTTGTGAGAGGGAGAACAAAGTCTGAGATGAGGGTTGTGAAGGTGATCAACAAGATGATGTGGCTAGCATCTATATGCACCACTGTTGCATTCATATCAGCGTCTTATATAGTACTTGGTCGGCATCACAAGTGGGCTGCAATATTGGTCACTATTGTTGGGGGAGTTACAATGGCTGGTGTTCTTGGTGCTATGACGTACTATGTTCTCAAGAGTAAACGTTATCAAATAGCGAGGAAGAAGAACACATTCATGAGTCGATCAAACTCCGGCTCAGAAACTGAAGTAGAAGGGGCACAAATTTATGCCATTTGATGATGCATCCAGATTTAAGGTTCATGTTCTTCTATTTACTCTTAACTTAGTTCTTTATTAAGAATTTCAAAGCAGTTCTTGTGGAGAATTGTAGGGGGAGGAGTAAATTGGCTTGGCTAAATTGGAAAAAAGATTGCAGATCAGAAAATGAAGGTGCCCTCAAGAAATTATGCTATGTAATGGTTTTTTGTTGGCAAATGTATTCCATTACCGTGTTCAATAAGGTTCTAGTATATTCACCTTGTCTTGTTTTTATTAAATATTTATTAAATGTGAATATTACAATGAAAAATAATAATAATTTGAAAGATAATGTGCACAAATAAATATAATTAACACTCGCTTAACAAAAACTTTCAAATTAATTAAATATCTAAATATTATTTAAAAAAATAACATTATTTCAAATTTGTGTTGATAGCCTGCTATCTTTTAGTGATTTTCCACTCTATTCTGCTTTTTTTTTTCCTTTCTGCGATTGAAATTGGCTGAATAATGAAAAATTTATAACTCTCTTCACTTTGAAACATAATTACGATTTTCTATACATTTCTTTGATTTTTTTTGTTCAAAACGTAATATTTCTTTATGGAATCTATCTGCCTTAGTCTTTGAAATATTTTCACAAGAAACTCGTCGTTTTCATCTATAACAATATCCCAACGATCTATTTGTGTTATTGATCATTCTCATGTCATGGAAATGAAAAGATTTAAAAATATACATTTCCATGCTAAAAAATATAAAGGATTCTATTTTATAGAAAGATTAAAAGCATAGGATTTTTTTTATTTATTTTCATATCAATATATGGAAAAAATGAATGTTACACAAATTTTGCTCATAACAAAAAATTATGAAAGAACCTAACTTACGATATGAAAAATATTAATATTTATGCGATATGGGATAATAATTGTATTTATATAGAAAAATAATATTTTAACTATTAAATTTTGACAACTTTCTCTTATAATATGAGATGATCAATGGCAGAACTTGGAAAACAAATTTAGCATTATATGCAACTCTGAGATTCTTAGATAGTTGTTTTTCGTAGTTTTTAATTTTTAGATTCTCATAAAAATTTTGAAGTTTAATTGATGTACATGAATCACAAGTCTTCTTCTTGAAAAAAAAAATAATTATTTGCTCATTATCATCATTTTTCTAATATAATATTTTTTCCTTCTCACCTATTTAGAAAAAAATGAATTTGTCACCACCTAACAGTAAATAATAGACAAATTTATCACATACAAAAGGAAAATATATGCTTAAAAAGAGTACAAAATAAACCAATTCAAAAGAATAAATTAATCAATCTAAAATGTTTTTTTAAATCATCAATTTTACATTGTACACTTTCATTTTGAAAAAGAAATGATATTGAAAGTAACACTTTTATTTTGAAAAAGAAATGATATTGAAAGTAAAAATTGAGATAAAAAAAATGAAAATACAAAATAGAAAAATGAAAAAAGAGAGAGAAAAAATGTATGATATTTAAAAAAAACCTTACAAAGTTAATATAAATAATATATTAATATATAAATAAATAATTTAAATACATATATGAAAAAATAAATAAAAAAAAAATTGGAGAGTCGCACATTTCCTCGCAAAAGGTCCGCAACTAGAGGTGACATCTTGTAAGTGATTTTAATATTGGGAATGAGAAAATGGAAGAATGAAAAACCACTTAAAACATGTCACCTTATATTATAAGAAAAAGTTGTCAAAATTTAGTAGTCAAAAAATCATTTTCCATCTTTATATATATATATATATATATATATATCCTAAAGG
>Ga0214542_1004706_pt1 | contig 26778 bp, 20 predicted proteins | sample CNSS1metaG_FD_160096 | JGI IMG/M metagenome (GOLD analysis project Ga0214542, IMG submission 160096) | Root nodule microbial communities from cowpea collected in UCLA plant growth center, Los Angeles, California, USA - CNSS1 | ecosystem: Host-associated > Plants > Roots > Nodule | place: USA...
TTGTTTTCATTTCTCATTTGTTTTTTTTTTCATTTGTGAAGGAAAAAAAAACAAATTTTTGATATCATTTGATAATGAAATATTTGTTTAATAGTTAATATTATTTTTTACCATATGAGTCTTATATTCATTTTTTTATGATTATGAGAGAAAAAAAATGATTGTTCTATATGTTTTTCCATAACTATCTTTTATTTGGAACTTGATTGTCATTGATTTTTTCTTTTAGTGACTCTTAATTTTTTATTTTATAATTAAATTATGATAAATTATTTTTTAATCTTAAACTTAAAAAAAATAGATATATTGATGTTGAATAAAAGAATGAAATTATTTTTTAAAAGTGATAAAAAGAAAGTTATCCATGGCGATGAAAACAATTCAAATTCAATATCTTATCTTAACGTATCCTAAATTATGATACAAATGATCATATTGTTCAATTAGAGGAACTTATTTTATATTAATTATTTGGAATGTGTTTATATTTACATTGAAAAATAAATAGTTGAAAATTTTAGTTTTAATTCAATTATTGATGGGTTCAAAAATTTGAAAGAACGAAGGACAATCCTTTGTATATGTGTGATTTCTTTCGTAGGTACAATCATACTAAATTATTTATTCATTTTTATTTTTATTGTATTAGTGACAATAATTAAATATATAAATTTTGAATTTTGAATATATTATTTTGGCTCCCCAAAAATTATTTGTCAAGATCCGCCACTACGGGACTCGACATGATAATTAAAATTATGAAAAATAATTATTATCAAGCGAGTTTGGGACTCGACATGATAATTAAAATTATGAAAAAAGAACGGAGGTGCAAAACATAAGAAACACGGAGGTGCAAAACATAAGAAACAGGGGTGTGCAAAGTAGTCTGGTCATATGAAGCTTAAAGTTGCAAATATCAGAAAAGGGGTTCAAAAAGAGCAATGCAAACAGAAACAAATATGGGTCTTGTTTCTTTCACCTAACGTTTTTTCTTTTTTTCATTTTATATATTACTAGTTTAGCTTAATCAATTATTAGTTTCTTTATATTATTTTTTATTCACCTGATTTGACATGATAATTAATGAGAATTTTGAAATTTTAATTATCAAGCAAATTTGAGGCTTAACATGATAATTAATATTATGAGATATATATATATATATATATATATATATATATATATATATATAAACAAAATAAATAATTGATAATTTTGTAAAATATTATATATCTCTTTTAGAAAAGAGCATCACCAAACAAAAATAAAATTTTCCTAGTTAATGCTTAGAAACACATAAAAAGTGGCGGAACTTAGACAAAAAAATCTAAGGGTGCCAATTTAAATTTTTTATATATAATTTATTAATTAAAACATATTATCTCTTTGACTTAAACCATTTTCATACTATAATTCACACTTCTCAATTTTTTGATCTTTCTAATTGATTGAATTCACACAAAATGGATATTTTAATTTCTAGTCCAATTCAAAATTATTTAACTAATTCATTTATGCACCGGAAAACATAAAATCCTAATATTTTGTAATGTAGGGTTATACTAATTTAAGAAAAATATAATTAGGGTTCATGTCAATTTCATAAAAAAATCCCTAAAATCAAGTTAGTTTTCATACTAACTTAGGAAAAACTTAATTTAGAAGAAATATATCAAAATAGAAAAATCATAAATATAATATGCATAAATCATACTAGAATACTAGGATACTCATTTAGGAGATCTTGTGAATATGAGTTTTTCGATCTTTTTGTTCTCTCATTTCCATTTTCCAATTTGTCTTTCTTTTTATATTTACACTTTATTAAGGGTTTGCTATGAAAAAACTTTATGATTAGATACAAAACCTTAATCCTTTATTAATCAAAATCTATCTTAGATTTTATTTTATTTTTTAAAAATATATAAATAATGTATATATAACTTAATAAAAATAATATATAAATATATAAATAGGTATAATTACTGATTTAGTATCCAACTTTTTGTTTAAGTTCAATTTGGTACCCAAACTTTTGGTTTGTTCAATTTAGTACCCTAATTATCTAAAGAGATTCAATTTGGTCCTCTCCGTTAAGTTGGATTTAACACCATCTCTGTACAGGACACGTGTCAAGCCATGGAATTTTTAATTTTTTTAATTTTTTTTAATTAATTTTTTTTTAAAATATGTTTTTTTTAAAAAAAATTAAAAGCTGCCACGTGTCAATTTATCATCGTGTCACGTGGCAGCTTACAATCATGACACGTGGTAGTGGTAATAGTTGTTTTCAATTTAGTACCCCAATTTAAATTTTTGGTTCAATTTAGTACTCCAATTTTTTAAAATGATCCAATTTTGTCCTTTCCAAATTGAGACCAAATTAGTAACTAAGTTTAATTATAACTTATATATACATGTTAAAATAATTGTTTTGAATTTATATATCAAATCAATGCACCTAAATATTCAAATTATTTTATTTTTTACCAGTGTAAAAAATTTCATGTGTAAAAAATTACAAAGGTTAAAATGTAAAAAATAAAATAATTTAAGTATTTAGGTGAAATGATTTGATGTATATATTAGAAAAAGTTATTGTAACATGTATATATAAGTTGTAATTAAGCTTATTTACTAATTTGGTCTCAAATTGGAGAGGACGAAATTGGATCATTTTAAAAGATTGAGGTACTAAATTGAATCAAAAATTTAAATTGGGGTACTAAATTGAAAACAACTATTACCACTGCCACGTGTCATGATTGTAAGCTGCCATGTGGCATAATGATAAACTGACACGTGGAAGTTTTTAAATTTTTTGAAAAAAAAAATATTTTTTCAAAAAAAAAAATAATTTTTGTAAAAAAAATTAAAAATTGAATGGCTTGATACGTGTCCTGTACGGATACGGTGTTAACTCCAACTTAACGGAGAGGACCAAATTAAATCTCTTTAGATAATTAGGGTACTAAATTAAACAAACCAAAAGTTTGGGTACCAAATTGAACTTAACAAAAAAGTTGGGGTACCAAATCTGTAATTATACCATATAAATTTAAATTTAAAAAATATAAATATATATATATATATATATATGTATATATATGAATTAAAATTAAAAACCTTGGGGGAGCCATGGCCGGTGTGAAACCCTAGAAAATGGCATTTTAGAAGTGATAGAGGTTTAAAAATAGTGACACTCGATTATTTTAATGTTAAAAAGTGTTAATATAAATAGAATCATTCTAAAAGAGTTTCATTATTTTAAAACACACTCTCTCTAGAAACCACTTTTCTAGAGCTCTATGACTTCTCTCTAGGATTTTTGTCTCTCTGGTCATCTGATTGAAGAACCGAGATCGTAGAATTGATCCTCTCGGCGAGCTCTTCAAGTTGGACTGATTAGTTTCTCTCTTCGAGTAAGTTAAGTTTCTGCCCTCTTTTTGGTCTAATTTTGTTCTCTCTCGCATGTGAGTCATCTTTCACTTCCATGCCTTGTTTTAATCATCAGTATGAGTCTTTGTTGATTAGTGATCATAATGGTAGGTCCTGATCGTTCTTATGATATTTCTATGTGTAGATAGAGCATCCTGTGGAGTTAGATGCGTTTTGGTCTTCTTTTAGCGGTTTGGTCTGCAGATTCGCTTTGTTAGGTAAGGGAAGCTAATAGCTTTTAGAGTTAGCGAGTCATATCTTATATGATTATGAAGTATTTTGTATGCTATGATGAATTATGGATGTTTGTGATTGTGGTATGCTGATCTTTTAAATGATTGAATTGAATTGATTGTATTGTTTGAATTAGGGGTATTTGAGAAAGATGGAGTTGTTGGATCATGAATCTAATTGGTGTGATCTACTATAATTTAAAACTCTTTTTGACCATTGTCTATAGTAGAAGTACCAATTGGAGTAATGAAACAGGTCCAGATTGCTCAAAAACCTTAATTTGATGTTGTTGATATTTGATACAACGCTAAGCCTCACGTGGCAGCACTTAGTGCTCGTTTTTGCAAATTGATTGGCGCTGAGCGCTGGCTAGGTGATGCTGAGCGTTGATTTTTGCGAATTGATCAACGTTGGGCACAACTTTCTGGCGCTGAGCGCTACCCAATTTTCAACACTGCATCTTATTGGTAAAATGAAGATTCCTGCTTCGTTAACCGTCAGATTAAGTTGAAATTTTGACAGCTGATCCTAGACACGTGAGTCTTCATTTTGACTGGTGGGATCTTTGTTTTGAAGTCTGTGGTTAGAGAAATTATTTCCACCATTTGGATGTATTTCATGTATAGCGCCAATTCTCTGTTTCCTATTTTTGTTGTTTTGGTTACTATGGATGTTCTGTGTATACTTGAACTAGATTCTATAGTCCTTATTGATATGAATTGAGATAAAAATGTCATTATAGGTATATACGATGATAATTGGTATGAAATGTTGTGTGAGCATGCAAAGTTATGATGTTTAAGGAATTTCAAGGAGAAGTTCCTAGTGGTGATGGTTGTGGTGGTATTTTAGAGTATGCAATGACATAAGGACTTGATATTGGTTGGTATCCTGAAGCTCTAATAATCATTAATCCCCAAATATAGCAGAATGAGTTATGTCGTGAGGAGTAGCAAGAGATCCTAGTCACTGGACTTGATCAAGTCCTAGGCGCAAAGGGGATTTTCCTTGCGAGTGGTTGGGTGATAACCCCTTGAGGCCAAACTCTGTAGAGTTTGGGAACCATCCGCAAGTGTAGGCCACCAGGGGATCCGATGTCAGATGCATGTATCCGGATAATTAAGTTTAGTGTCAACTGCTTGTGTGATTTTATATCATAGTTATGTTTTAGAACATGATTGTAAGTATTTGGCAAGATTTCAATATAAATATGTATGATTATCTCTTTTGTGAATTAGCTTACCCTTCTTCTGTGTTTTTGTGTTGTTTTTCTTTCTTTTGCGATGATCGCCTATTGGTGGGAGTATATGTGGTTGCAGTGTCAGAAGCACCTCTAGAGGATGTGAGACATCTTTTAGGGTGATGGAAGGTTTTTGTGGGAGCTGTTGTGAGTGGTTCGTGCTTAGAATTAGAATTGATTCTTAATTGGTTTATATAAATGTTATACTTTTATATCCTATCTGTTTTAGGACTGTATTAATATACTTTATACACTGGATCTTTTGTTTTGACTCTCATAGTGAAACAATCCTATTTTATTAGTTTTTAAGATGCTAAAATTGGGATGTTACAGCTGGCTCCTCTTGGTCACATGCAAGGTCCTCCGTTGCCCATAAACTTATTGCCTTAAGGTTTTGGGTTAAGAGTGATGTCAATTCCGTATATGTGATTTGGGCTCATGTCCTATTGGTGTTGTATCTCCCTAGTGATCCTCTCTTGAAAAACCCAATAGTGGTATCAGCACTAAGTCCACATTGAGTAAAAATGAGAAAGTTAAGCACTGAATAAAGATGAAGGTCCATAAACTCATCGTCGTGTCAATCCCTTGTGCCCGCTATGTACGTGGTTTGGGCTCATGTCTCATTGATGTTGTATCTTCCAATGATCCTCTCTCGAAAGACAACGAGTCTTGTATAACTGGACTCACTATCAAATTCTCCGTCATGCAAAGCAAACGTGTCTTCAAGCTTGGATTGCCCAAACAAGTGAATGCTTTTTTACTTTTGCAAGTAGGTTTTGGGTTGGATGAGGTCGGGGTTCCGAATTGGGTGGGATTTGAGTAGTTCAAGCATTAAAGTTCCTTTGAAGAGATGGATTTGAGAGGAACATGTGTTTAAAAGGTAAAAGGAGTGAATTTGGAGATAAATTTCGAAAGTTAGTGAGTGATTTGAATGATATGATAAATTAAAAAAAATTATAATAGTTAGAATTTGGAAATTACCTAATTACCCTTACGATAAAAATAAAACTAAATAATTTTTAGATAAGTTAAAAATATTAAATTTTAATAATATTTTAGTTATTATACATATATATATATATATATTAATTATTATATACATATATCATTAATAATAATAATTGTTATATATTATTAACTATTATATTATATATATTATTATTAATTATTATATACATATATTATTAATAATAATTACTATTATATATATATATATAAATATATATTATTATTTATTTTTATTATTTTATTATATATATAATGTATTTTATATTTTCAAAAATTTTATATTATCTTGGATTTAGTTATTTTTATCAGAGTTTTAATATAAAATTTGTATTTGATCATGTCTCAAACTTTAATATTTTTTTGTCCCTAAATTTAAAAAATAATAAATATAATCATTTTAACCCATTTACGTTAAATATTTTAAAAGTGCCAGATGTGTTTTGTGTTATCATTTAAATTGTTTACATTGTCTAACACGCTCCTTCTTTAATATCTATTGAAAAATGCGTTTGACATAAAAAAAATTTAACACAATTAGGATAAAAGGATTATATCCACTCATTTGTAAAAAAGTTTATGGATAAAAAATGTATCAAAGTTTGGATGGTGACAAATTTAAATTTGACGTTAAAGTTCAAAGTCTAAAAACATACTTAATTCTTTATTTTGACACCTCCTAAAATTTGTTTGAAGATCTGTCACCTAAGATAAGTATGAATAAACTTCACACACTTGTTCATGTTCAACTTGATTTTCGAGATGATTATTGTTGATTGTTCTTGAATATATTATTTGATGTTTTAAACATTGATTTGGTTGGTTAATTGTTTGTTAAATTGATTATTTTTCATTAAAATTTTATTGTTTTAGTTTTTAATAATTTTATTACAAAGGATTTAATAACGTTTCACAGTTATTTCATATATGTGAAATTAATTACAAGTATGTATTTCACACTAGACAAGTAAAATAAACTGCCTAACTCTTTTTAACAGAACTAAAAGGCAAAAAACATGTTTTCAAATTTTCTTCGAATTCAAAGGAAAGCATACATTCCACATGATTTTCTAAGCAAGCAGTAGAACATAAACTTTAGAAAACGAACAAATAATCACTCCCCTTCATGCAGGAAGCATTTCTTCTCAGAGAATCTAATCAAACACAATATATTAAGATAAGAAAAAACAATCTTATCATGTAATAGTCCTTTAAAGTTTGAGATTATTTTACTTAAAGTTGATCATATATGATAAGTGAATAAAAGTGTTAATGCATATGTTAACATATATTGATGCTTAGATTTCACATGTCCTAGCAAATTTTATTGGCTTTTACAATAATTTTCTTAAAATCTATTCCTGATATGATTTCTTTTAATTGATTTTAAAGGTCCTTTATGCATAGGTTTTAAACTAGATTTGATTTTACTAAAATCTAATCCAATCATCAACAATATTAGTTCTTCCTCTCATGTATGTATTATTTGGAGAGCATTTTTCTTTTGTTGTGTATGAAAGTGAAAATATACAAGACAAGGTTACAAGAGCTGTGCCACAAGAGAAAATGGGGTTTGCCAAGTTACTCTGCCATGAAAGATGGTCCAGATCATATACCAAGCTTTAAGGCTTCTGTTCATGTCAATGGTGTCATCTTCACTTCATACAGTGCCTCTAGTTCCCTTAAAGAAGCTGAAAACAAAGCTGCCATGGTTGCTTTCCTCAGCTTCTATTCTGGTACTCCACCTCTTTCCTTTCTCAGTTTCCTTGGAAAGTTGGTTTCTTTACTGTTTTTTCTTGATAAACATGAAAGTCTTGAAGTAGTGAATTCCTGTTATGTGAAGGGAGTTGTCTACTTTATTCCTTAGATTATTATCACCTGACATCTTTCAGATGGCAAGTGTCCTTTTAATGTCTAACATTGTTACTAACTAAGAAGAATGTAAGAGAAAAAAAAAAATCAGGACCTATATAGTTCAATTACATAGAGGGAACTCTATTTTATGTATTTTTCGTTCAGCTACAGTTTTAATACTTGCTGTGACCAAGAAATACGTTACAAACAAAAAGTAATATGACAAATTAGTTAAATTGCCATCTTAGTTCCTAATCTTTTACACTTATCCTCTCATGAGGAAAAATTTATTAAAAGTGAATATGTTTTATACTGATGTTTTCCAGGTAAAAAATATAGAATGTCTCGGTAAGTTTCTTTTGTCTTATCTTTTTTAGAATGTCTTTATATAAAAAAAATTCAGTTTAAAAATAGTTGTTCGATCTCTATATTATATATAATATCTGAATGTTTACTTGTTATTCGGTGTGAAGAAAATTTTACCTATGGAAGGCATTTAGATTTTAAATTGATCAACTTCGTTCAAAGGTCAAATCTATTCTTGTGTTCACATGTATGTTCGTGTGTTCTGTCTATTAGAATTAATTGACGAATTAATTCTATTAATGACTTATTTGAAATATTATTACGGATCCAATTGTGATTTAATAAAATATAAAGACTTATTGGTTATTATTATGGAAAATGATAATAAAATAAAATAAAGATAAGATAAAATAAAATAAAAACCAGCTTGATGGACATTGGTATATAAAAGGATTGGAGTTCTGTCTACGGTCATAAGGTTCTTTTCACAGTAACCCATCAAGAACGTGTGAGAAGAGAAAGAAAGGCAAAGAGATAGATTGGAAAACGGTGATCAAAGAGCACACAGGAATATATATTGAAGAAAGCATATTCTATTTACAGGATCTCCCATGGATCAAGGTTAGTGCTCTAATGTTTTATCGTGTGAGAATCATAACTCTTCAAGATCCTTTATTAGTTTTACAATGTCTTCATTAAAATTTGCTACAATTGTATATGGATTTTTATCCTCTTATCCAGGGTGACTCTGATTCATTCAAGACTTCAGTAATAAAATTAACTAAGAGAGAAGGCTTTCACAAACCAACATATAAAACTATGCAGGCTGGTTCTCCCTGCAAAGCCATCTTTCTTCTCTACCTTGGAAGTAGAGGGTGAGGAATTTCATGGAAAGGGATGTAGATTCAAGAAAGAGGCAGAAGAGGATGCTGCAAAGATGGCTTACATTGCCTTAAAAAAGTGTAAGTTCATTGTCCCACTTCATTGGTGTACATCCCTAATTTTGCTTCCATGGATAAGAAACACTGAGGAAATTTTGATATATCACCAAAAACTTTACCTCTACTTTTGTGTATTTTGAATGACCTGAACTTAAATCATGACTTCTATTTAAGGCATGACATCTACTTAAATCATGATATCTCAAACGTTGGATGATGGTTCTAGATCAATTATACTATTTTGTGAAATCCTAATATAAATTTTACACCAATTAAATGACCTTGTGGAGACTCCCCCACTCACTATTTTTAATTTTTTACTACCAGTGATGTGTGATCAACATGATTTTGCTAAGAATATTGTGCAGCGAAAGAGAAGTACGAGGTCACTTCATCGTACAAATGGTAATGATGCTGATGTTTCTCCCGGTTTTCCTCAGAAACTTGGTGGCACTGTGTATATTGAAAAATCTAGTGATGATGCTTTAAATGCTAGGAAAGGTAACAGCGATGCTAATGTGCCTTTTGAATTTCTTGTTAAACGCTTGAAAACTGTTCCTTGTGGAAATTATGCTCAAGATGGTTTCAAAGATAAGGAAAATATTGATGCTGAAGTTCCAGCAAGATGTAAATATTTGTCCAACCAGAGTTCTTCAGCCTCTACTGTAGATTACAGAAATGCTAAAAGAATGTCACCACAGGCAAAACTGGTTGGGAAAGATACTGTTGAACCATTGATTTTGAAGGAAGAGTGAGCCTATCTGGGGCTCAAGGTGAAAGCTATAATTGTGTATCTGGAATGAATGTAATCGATCTTGAACAGAGAATAAAAAAACTGGAGACAGTGATCGAAAAATTAAAGATAACAAAATTTGGTCACTATTGAAAAAATTATTAGCTTATCAAACCAAAACCTTACTACTTGTTAACATGTATTTCCTTTTATATATACTTGCAGAATAACATGACATGAATGTTCAGAAAAACAAGTTTAACATGATACTATTACTATAGGATCTTAGTTAGCACTGGTACACTGTCCTAGATATATTTCACAGCATTACAGAGCCAATGCATTTAGACATAATTCAGCATCCTTCTGACCTTTTAGACTAAAAAAAACGATATATGAATGCAGAATATGAAATAAACATCATTCCTGTTAGTCTAGCCGATTGCAATGCCATGGTAGATTTTACAGATTCCAAAATGTTCATATTCATTGCGCACTGTTAGAATATATAAGATGGTTAGTAATTTGAGTAACTGTTCTGATTGCACGGTTGAATGTTTATGGTTCTGCTTATTACTAACTAGAATGCACTCTATTGTTATATTTATGCCCAGACCTACACTGGTGTATGAGATGGTTGTTTTCCATTTGGAAATTGATCAACTTTTGTATATATAATATTGGTTCATTTAGACAAATTTTTTTACAGTCCTTTGAACAAGTTCAAACAAAAATTCAAGTTCCCTCCTGATGTAGTTTAGAGAATTAACTCGGGAATCAATCCAAGATGGTAATCTTAAGCATGTATTTTTATCTTTGCTAAAATTAAAATGAAAACAATGGGGAAATGAACGATTAAAAGGATGTATATACCTAAACTTAACCTAATGCGTGCTATTCTATGAGAATGCAAAAGGCAACTAATGATGATACAAGAAAGCTGAAAACAGTGCAGGCTAGCAACTTTAGAAACTGTTGATAGACGTTCACAGAGAGATCCAAATACTCATTTTTATGATCTAATGCATGCAACAAGTCTAATTTGCCTTGCTAATATTAGATATGCAATTATGATGCAAAATGGAATGCAAAAAAACTGAAACCATGCATGTGAACCCAAAGCTGGCAGAGTTGGTAGGAACAGATGTTAATGCAGATTCTAGATGCTAGCGGAGATTCTCCCTATGCAGTACTTCAACAAGTCTAGAATGATATGAAGGAATAAACAATGCTCTCTAATCCTGCAAGAAAAGGACAGAACCTAAAATCACTCTTTGCACCTGTTGTGTATCAGATTCGAAGTGCATACATGTTTCTCAAACTTCTATTCCCTGAGGAATTACATTACTACCTATTAGTGACAATAAATAGGTTGTGTGAGACAGGAATTTCCAAATGACATAAGATCTTTTATTTTATTGAAAAGTTTGCTGAGTACCTACACTTGATGTTAAAAGTATCTTATGCATAAGTAGGAAAAAAATAAGAAGGAAAAAAAACATGAACTTCTGATGTGTCAGAGTTAGCTACAAAACCAATGAGTGACAAACAGCAGCAGTTAAATGAAAAGAAAGGATGGGAGTGGATGAGAGTCAGAGCTCCCTCAAGCAAGAGAAACTCTATGCTCCAATTTCTAATTATGATCCTCCAAAAAGATACTTCTTCATCACTACATCATTTCTTATAACAGAAATGCACACATCACACTCCATGCAACCAAAATTCATGTTTCTACCCTTTCTAACTTTTACAAAAGAAAAACAAAAATTATTAACTACATTTGGGCTTGGGCTTTCGTTGATAAGTCCAAAATGGCTTATCCCATTCTGAGGCATGGTTCCTATCAATGTCACCATGCATAAAATTGGCCTTGCCCTCAAGGACAAATTCTGGAAAGCAGGAGCAAATAGAATTAGGATTCCCAAGTAGCCTCTTGCCAATTTAAATTCACAATCTGTATAAATTCTAACATAGTTAATCCTTGTTAATCGTAAGGCATAGAAACTTAAAACAACTTGAGACAAAAATAGATTGAATTAAACAATGGCCGTGAAGTACAAAAGCAGAATCAAATACACTTGGTAATTTTCTTAGCTATTCTTTTAACCAGTTCCATACAAGTCTGCACATAATTTGAATTTGCTTGAGTACAAGACAATATTCAAGTTTCAAAGAATATTGTTACTTAGGTCAAGAGAATTATCAATGAATTAAACAAAATTCAAATATCTCATTTTAACATAACCATTGCTAATAAACAAGTAAAGGCAACTACACATGTTGTACCAAAAGAGGGACCATCGCATCAAAATAAGCAGCAATATAAGTTAGCAATCTACACATTCTGTTCTGCTAGCTAGATTCAGGAACTCTGCTCTATAATGGCAAAAAAGGATTCTTGGTCTTCATTTACAAAAAAGGACACTATGGTTCAGCTTTGACTCCAATATTTTAAACTTTATGACCTAATTTTTCTGCTTTAAGCTTGGCAACCACTCTTTCAAGCCTCCCAATCCGGCTTTCAAGATCAGAAGCTATTTCTTCTATGCATGAGCTTGTATATTTCCTTTCCACATCACTGACACCATCTCTATCAAAAAATAAATTCTTGATTTTGACTCCATTTCAGTTGTCTTTGACACTTCTTGATTCTTCGGCACTTAAGGATGGAAAAACAATAGATACCGGACCAGAAACATTTTCAACTTCTTCATCACCAACACATGTATCTTCACTTGAAGAACTGGACAACTCAATGACTGGAGGCTTTTTCATTTCATCAAAATCATTTTCATGTTTTCTCTTAATCTTGCTAGTAAAACCAGGTGGTGGGCCACAGGATAGGCTGCTCTCTTTCTTCACATATAATGATATTGGTGACGCATGTCTTGAGCTAATTTCAACACAATCATAATGTTTGTTTCTTTCCTTACTTTTATTTGATTGCTTCCACCAATGATAGTACCTAGAAGTAACACTCGGCTTATTGCGGGCACATAACGCAATGTACAAATTTGTAACAGAGAATAATAGAGAACTGGTACCTAGTCATTTTTAAAAAAAGTTCATCTTCATTGAAGTGGTTTTCCATTTGGTTGGACTTGATCAATGATAGTAGAAAGAGGGTTGAAAGAATAGAGAATCTGTTTCAACTCAGGGTTGCGATGGACTGGACATGGATATTAATAGCAGAAAAAGGCACATCAAAAGACAAAACGATTGCAATTAGATTTGACAACAATATTGTCATTACTGATCTTTTTGGAAAACGTACAAACAATTAATATTATGAGTATAGTTACTTTAGAATATTAACTATATTAATAATCGTATAATATAATATAATATAATATAATATATATATATATATATATATATATATATAAATACACTCTGGTATATAATATTTATACTTATAATATAATATATATAATATATGTCAACTCTAGTGTATAATATATATAGTATATATATTAATAACTATAGTATTAAAATAACATATACACCTACGCATATATTATGTCACTAAAAAAAATATCAATAAAAATATACGATAAAACAAAATATAAACAAATGAATTAAAAATTTGATTGAAAATATGGTACCAATATAATTATTTATATTGATACATTAACAAATACTAAATTTTTTAAGCAATTCATAAAATATGATAATTAATAAATTATAAAATTAAGAGAATGATAAATATATAGTTATTTATATTCATATCTATTTTTTTAAGGTTAAAGTGAGTACACAAAGCAAAATGATTCAAAATTGTAAATGGCATCCAATTTTGTTGAGACAACTTCAAAAATGTCAACAGTTATTTGGTTAACCAATATAAATTATTTTCGAAAATGATACTAAATAATCAAAGCATTTTTGGAAATTCGTTGTTCATAAAAAATATTTCATTATATTTGTAGAAATTGATGTTAACAAATATTTGAAAATATATAAATGTAAGTAATAAACGATTTGTAGAAACTTGATGTAGCTGGCAGTTTTTTTTGTTGACACAACTTCATAAATGTCAACAATTATTGGTAAACCAGCGGAGATTAAATTGGAAATAAAAAATAATTAATAAAACATAAACGCATAAAATCATTAGCAAAAGCAGAAGTAGTTCAATACAAATTACAGACAGACGGAGTAGTACACATATTACAATCACAAAATACCATAAAAAAATTACTTGAAATATAAAAAGCAACATTATCTATAAAATCAATAATTTCTCCTTTTTAATATTTCTCTTCAGAATCTTCAATGGAACATTGTCTTCTTCGATGGATTCAAGTAATATAGTCTTGTTGTGAGATTTTCTCTTCTGTTTGCATCATCATTCATGTAGCTAGCATGATTATGGTGTTGAGAATATAAAATAATATCAACACAATTTGACTCTGCTAGCAATTTGTCATTGCAAAAATAACCACAAAATAATGTTGAGCAATAACTAATATAGTTCACAAACAGAAACTTCAAGTTAATGTTTTGAAAAAAAACAAATTAAAAACAACAACAAATATTGTTCATCAGTACATGCAATTAAAAGCAGCAAATGTTTTCCAAAAAAATAACATCACCAAATAAAACACAAATAAAGTCTAGTACAATTTTGAGATTGAAATAACACAAATCACTTTTCAATTTTGATGTTCTTCTTCAACATCTTCACTGGGATCTTCTTGTTTTCTTGAACCAAAGATCGATTCTTGTTTTCTTTGCGCGTTAACTCATCAATTTCAACATCAATTACTACTTTATTGATCAAGGCCTCCTCTATAGAATCATTTTCTGATGCTATAGTGTTCAAATCATCAGTTAGAGTATCCACATCATTTGATTCTTCAGTGAATTTGATCAGTAAATCCTATAAATAAACTTGAAAAAGTAAGAATATATCAAGTTTTACAAAAAAAAAGTATAGTTCTAATAGTTCTAATCTTCACATACCTCTACAATGGTATCAGATGAGATCTCATTTGTAATCTGCTTAAGTTTGCTTTCTTCTTCATTTGTAGTGTATAGATCCTAACAAAGATATTCAAGTACAAAAAGAGAAAAATTAAAATTATATATATGATAAGACGTTAAAAGAAATAAATCAGATCTTACCAAAGACTTAACTTCAAAATCACTAAAGCTTTCAATGACTTTTTCATCCATGCATACTTTTTTAACTCTGAATGATTGATCAAATTTGCTATTATAATCATTCTTGCACTCAACTTTGAACAGATAGGTCTTATCAATGAGGACTTCAAGCTCTTTAGGAAAGTTCCCAGAAGCAGTGTTCTATTAAAAGAAGTACAAATAGAAATGATTTAAATAATTTGAAAAGAAGTCAAGAATATAGAATGATTAAGAATTTGTTTCACTACATAGGAAACTTAACCTTGTCTTGTAAGTCAAGAATATCATAGCATGTTTTCTTCAACATTACACTTGAATCACGGTCAAACACAACAAAAGTTGTAGAATCAGTAGCATCAATTACACGAAGTCTAAGTTTGTACCTAAAAATAAATATTAGGAAAATTATTCATTTATTATTTAAATTAAAATTAAAGTAAAGTTAAGTATAAAATAAATTTAAAATCACAAATTTGAAGATTAATAATATTACCTAGGTGTAACCTTAATGACATGTTTGTTGCAGATACATGCTGTGTACCACCAATCATCATGATCTAGAACATGTTTGATAGTGGCTTTAACTACAAAAGTACTTGCCTGGGTAGAGCAAAAAAAAATAAATTAAAGCATATGCACGGTATTCAAACAAAACAATTTAAATGCAAGATAGAGTAAAGAATTCAACCTGTTTAAAATCTTTAAGACCTTCAATTGAACATCTAGGATGCAGCTTAATGAAATATTCTTCTAAGCTAACTTTTGAAGCTTGACATAGTTGGGTAAAAGGTTAAGAAGGAGATTCAGTACTATCCCACATCCTACAATATATATATATATATATATATATATATATATATATATATATATATATATATATGTGTGTGTGTGTGTGTGTGTATTTGTATGTATATATATGTATGTATATATAAATAAAAATAAATAGCATGTAAAATGTACTTACAATTTTTTCAACTTCGTAGCATCTTCACCATCACAGTTAAAGATTATCCTCATACAGTTCATACAATTTTGAATAGAAACTTTATCTATAAAATATGAGAACATATTTGACTACAACAATTCTACAGAAAAATAGAACACTATTTATAAAATTACTACAACTTTATAAATGAACCAAATTGGTTACCTTGGAAGGTCTTCACTTTGCAATAATGTAAAGCAATGACAACATATTGATCCTCTCCAGAGGCAAGAAATGCATTTAACATATCAACATATTGACCAAATAAAGTACACTGCAGTCGATAACTATTGAATGATGTAAAAATTCGTTAGATAAGACTAATGTTAAACATCATATAAAAGAAGAACAATGTTCTTACCCATCAGATTCAATAAGGATGACATTCATCTTGGTCTTCTTACCACCTTTCTCTAACTCTCTCTCTGTTCCAACACTAGTAAACATTCCAATGACATCTACAAAAAAATAAACAATAACCAAATAAAGCATTAATGAAAAGTTAAACGAAACGAAGAAGAAAAAGAAAAGAAGATACTTACTAACTAAGTAATATGTGTCAAAACCAGGAGCAGTGATGGTTGAAAAAGGGGTGTATGCAGTACTACTTTTCGGAACTAAGTTACATTCGACCAAATTGACCTTGGTTCAAAATTGGAAGTTGATCTTATAGGCGTGATTTGTAGTTCTATAAGAACCACCATTACATGAAACACTAAAAGATTGAATGGCATAAACCTTATCCTCTTTGATTTCAGATTGGAATTTGTATATCAGTGTGCGTCTAACAGATGCATGAATTAGGAAACCCTTCATAAACCGTTCCATATATCACATAACAATATCATAATGTAATTAAAATAATAAGGAAAAGTAAGAAAATAACGTGCATTGGGTAGTACCTCTTTGTCTTGAAGAACAATCTCCATTGAAAATGGAGATTTTCCTTTTGTGTAATCTTCAACAAACCATAACCTTACAACTCTTGCAACGATATTCCAGCTTTCCTTCTCCGGGTTCAGTTCTTGTAATGACTGCGTTTGTTTTTGCAAAGCAGAAATGGTGTAAGGAAAATGTGGAATTAGAAAATAATGAAAAAAGGAAGGTGTGGATAGATGTATTTGTAGAGAACCTAAAAAAATAAGAATGGTCTGATGTATTTGTAGAGATCATACATCAAAAATAAAACCAGATGCATGTTGTGGTTTTGGTTTCACAAATTAAGTAAAAATGGGGAAAAGAAAAAACACCTTTTTTTCACATGCCTAAACATTTAGCTTTTTCTTTTGGTCAAACAATGCATACAAAATTGTAAGATAACATGGATTTGGCAATTCTCGAAAAACTTAACGCTGATATCTTTCTTGGGTATTTAATTTTCAATGATAGAAGAATCAATAAAGGACAAATGCAGATTTCATTGACTTGTAAGCTATTGAAAAAGTCATAGGCATATGATGTTAATAGTAATATATACTTTTCATCTACAAATGCAAATTTGATACTAACATGTTTTGGTGAAAACTGGAAATATCATGTATTCATGTCAGAACCAATGCAGATCTGTATTCTGCCAAAAGTAATACAAAAAAATAATGCTGAACAGAAAGCATGTAAAAGATTATTTAAAAGTATATACATAATTTCCAGTCAATCTATTACGCAGACAAACATTAATTATATCACTAATGTGGAAACAATGAAGATCTGCAAATACATATTGGCGTACAAAGCATTCAAAAAAAAAAAGAATTGAGGAGAGAAGATGTTATCTCAAAATTGAACAAAAGAAGGACAAACCCTAATAAAGAACAACAGATGAAGTCAATACCTTTGCTAGGGATAAGTAATCTGGCTAAAAACTTATGCACAGACGATTTGTCGTAAAAAAAGCAAATAAGATTTCAATACTGATACAAACTTGTTGGAGAAGCAAACTACAAATGGGTTTCGAAATTTGTTTTGTCAAACAATGCATAACATGGATTTGAAAATTTTTGATAAACTTAAGGCTCGTATACAGATGAACTCATAGGAAGATGTAGTGCGTACCTTGCGAGTGTTAAGAAATTTGGTAGAAAACTTGTGCATACAAAGATTGGGGTGAATAAAACATATCAGATTTCAATTTCAATACTGATAAAAACTTCATGGAGAAGCAAAGTAAATATCCGATGGAATAAATTTAATACTTTATTTTATTATAACTATATGACGTGTTGATATGCATTAATTATGAGCAGTGAAAAATCTGGACGAATATATACAAAATATATCGAGAAGCACATACAATCATAACATTACACAATTTCAAGACCAGAGTTTACAAATTATTAAAATTCAAAAGACGAGAGAGAGTTTTGACGGTTCAGTATGGCATTAAGTAACTGCATAAGTGTCTTGGATAGCGCAAAAAATGAAAAAAAATCTTAAGAGTCATTTTAATCAATAGTTAAAAAATCAAATTTTAAATTACAAAATCTTTTAAAAAAAAATACTGACTGATAAGACATTTTGGTGCCTGACATTAAATAAATGGCAAATATATTTAATTGTGGAAAAAGATATGGAGCAGTGTTGAATTAAATGACAAATTTTTAAAATGGCAATAATATAGTTGAAAATGAACAAAATTAAACACACACACATATCTGACAATTGACTATTGCGAAAATATTTACATTAGTCTGAATTCAAATCCTGCAGAACAAAATAAGAAGAATTAATATGAAATCAAAATAAGGTATTAATAGAGAATAATAGAAGAGAAAACAACAAGTTTGGTCATGAAACCTTACCAAAAAACTTGATTTGCAGTTTGTTTTAGATAGCCTGAACTCAAAATGAATTAACTTGGACCTTGTCAGAGGAGCATTTTTTCAAACATGACTTAAAATTTTTTGAACATTTGACTCTGAACAATGTTGGTAAAGGTATATTTCAAAAGCCGAATTTCGAGTGTGTCTTAAATAACAAAGTTTTGGTGGTTGTAAATGATAAAAATTTCTTAGATCAGACCACCCTTCAGTAATCCTTGGATTATAAATATCCATGTTGAAGGTAATATGGTGAATATTACCCTTGTTATCGGAAATAGTCCAACGTGGACCGAGTTCATGGCGTAATCTTATGACAAACAAACGGTTCACGAACCCAAAATCCTTGTCAAAATAGGAAGACCATCAAAAAAAATAAAAGAAAATCATATAAGAATGGTAGTCAAGATTGGAATGTGTGAAATATTACACAATCCTATTCTTCGAGGAAAATAGCAAAGAAACCACCCTTCCACTTGGCAGAAAGAATGGAACTTTCACCAAGTATGCATTGTTTAGTGGTCATGTATTAAAACAAAATTGAAATGGAGAAGAAGATGGTAGATGGTAATGTATTCTTATATTTGGTGATTATAACATGCGTACCTTTCTATAATGGAGAAGAAGTTGAAAAAAGACTCGGTGTAAAGTGAAATGTTGAATATGATGATGAGAAACAATGATCATGAAACAGAGAAGATAAAAAGAGTGTTCGTTGTAAGACCCGGGAAAAATTAAATAGTTAATTAAATAATTATTTAATAAATGCGGGTAAAAGGAACCTTTAAGGTAATAAATGCGGAATGTTATGACATGGAAAAGTACTAGCTCAAATGGTTGAGAGTACTTTATTGTGTGAAAGGACTTGGGTTCGAGTCCTATGTTGTTATTTTATATATATATTAATCATGTTGTGGAGTGTTATAATCATTGAATCATATTGGTTAGCATGAAATCTGGATTGGTTGAATGGTTTGGCATTGGTTTGGTATGTGCATGGGTGTGGGTTCAAACCTTGGAGGACCCAAATGAAACTCTATTTTTGCCATTTTTAGTTTTGATTTGAAGTTGAAGGGTTAAAGGAAACCCTAGCAGACATAGCAGTCAAGGGTAGCTGGAAAATAATCTAATTAAGTGTGCTTGAATGGCAATTACACCACTCCTTAATGCAATTTTCGTTTTAGGGCCTTAAACCATCATTAAAACATCACTAAAAAGCTAATTGTGAGAGGGGAGAAAGGTTTCTGCAGAGGTTATTGTTGGATAGGCAGAGGAGTGCGAATTTCAGTGAGAAATTGAGAGCGTGAGTGGATTCTTGGGGGCTGAATTGAGAGAAGCCAAGGAAGGCCATTTTGGAGTCAAAGGGAAGAAGTACAAAATCACTCAAGGAAAGCTTTAATCCAGGTTAGGGGAGTTATTTATGTTAGTTTTATTCTGGTTATGATAAACTATGCCATGTGTGAATGAAATTGCATGTGTTCCTTGCATTTTATGATACTTTTCGCAATTTTCTGGATTTTACCCAGAAACTGCCTGGCGGTGTTGAAGGTCCGCCAGGCGACTCATACTTTCAGGACCCAAAACTGGGTTTTCTTCATGCACCGCCTGGCGGCAAGGTGCTGCCCGCCAGGTGATACGAACTGGTTTGTCCAGTTCTTGCGGATGTTGGGTGTTTCTGTGATGTTGGATGTTTGTGTTAATTTATATGATTTGTGTATGATTGAAGTGTTGTGTGATTACCTATAATCGCGAAATTGGGGGAAGATTACATGAACTTTCATTTGAGTTGGGATTTTTGGGTCCTGCTTTGGTTTGGGAATGAATGTCATAAGCGATGATTGTGAGTGGTGTACTGTTTTTGTGAGATTGATGATAACATGAGTGTATTCTGAATCTGGGATGTGGTGCGTGCGAAATTACATCATCCTGAGGGTGAACTGTGAAACAATAGGGTTGGTGAGTCACGTCGAATGCGGGAGAAATCTGGGCAGAGCCCAGTTTTTCACGTACCGCCTGGCGGCACTGAGGTTGTCTGACAGGCGACCTGTCAGTAAAACAACAAGTTTGATTTGGTTGGTGCTCTTGCCATGGGGCGCATTGAATTGGGGTTCTTATTGGAAGTATTTTGAGACGGGATAGGTTGGGATTTCATTATCTATGATATTTAAATAATAAATGAAGGATTAAATATGTGCATAGGGTGTTTCTACATGTTGGTAGCTGTAGTGTTAGTTTGGATGTCCAAGTATATGTACAATACTGATCAGATTGGGTAGAATGAATAAAAGATTGTAAGAGTTTAGAACCCGGGGTATATTGAATATGAGGACCAGTTTAAGGTAATTAAATGGGAAAAGGATGGGTGCAAGAATTAATTGGGTATATTGCAATATTTTGGGTATGGTAATGTACACTGAATAACTTGTATGATGTTAAATGGTAGGGATACTATTGTTGATTGTGGCTTGTTCCGTTAGAGAATCAATTGAGGATTGTTAAGACATGATAATATTTGAGTTGGACATGAATTGATTATACTAGGTGTGTTTTAGTTTTGGTGATATGTCTTAAATACTATGATTGATGTGTGAAAGTAGTATTGCAAGTTGAGGTCTTAAGACCTGTAAAAAGTGCCAAAAACCAGTAGCATTGCGCTACTGGTATGGCGCCTGACCATGCGGGACAGACCGCTAGGCGGTGGTGCCTTAAACTAGTGGCAGTGGCCACTGTCTGCAAGAGGCGCCTGGCGACAGGGTTGTGTCCGCCAGGCGGTGACGGAGGCGTGTGAGTTCTGTTTTTTTTCAGCAGCACCTGGCGGTGGGGGTGTGACCGCCGTGCAGTTTTCTGCCAGTATTCGCCTAGTGGTGTCTAGGCGGTGCCAGGCGGTTTTGGTGGCTGTGTAATTGGTTATTATTTTGATTAGTGGACTTGAAGGACTAAGTTCACTTACTTTTATGCTTGGGCTTGATGGACTAAGTCCAATAGGGGTCTGGGATGTGCTTGGTGGTGGGACGCATGATGGGCATGGAACTGGTTAGTTCCCGTCAGCTACTAATGGGCGAGGAGTCCTTAGTATGGTGATTGCATGCGTCGGACGCACGATGGGCAAGGAATAGTCTTATTCCCGTTGGCTGCTATTGGGCGAGGAGTCCATAGTATGGTGATTGCGTGCATGCCAAGGTCCAAGCTAGGAAGGCTTGGATGTTTTACTACAGACGAGGAGTTTGTGAGGTTGGACTATAAGCAGGATTGGCTCGTAGGGTTGGACCACGAAAGGGATAGTTTCGTGGGAGCACAGTAAAGTCCCAAGACCTAGTTTCATGCATATGGCTCATGAAGGAATATGAGATTAGGGGTGGAAATTTGCAATTAAAACATATCAGAAAAATTTATTTCTTGGGATGGGTGTCATACTTATTTTATATTCATATGTGCATAGCACCTTATCTGTTTGTGTGTGGCGATGATCGGATAATTTATTATCCGGGAGCAGATGATTTGACAAGTGAGCCAGGAGACGCTTGAGTTTAGAGAGCGGGGGCATTTGAAGATTTTGAATTTTATGATATTTTCATGTTTTTGGACATTAGCTATTTTAGCTTTAATAATTGTAATAAATTTGGATTATGAACATTTATAATGTAAGCGACTTTGTGATTTTTATTTTTCTCGGATTTTGAGAACACGTGATTATAAATGAGGTATTATCATTATTATCGCATCTTATTTTATTTTCTTTTGATTCGCTTATATTATTTTAAAAGTAATATTCCTTAGGGATGTTACATTCGTGAAAGAAATCTTAAATAAGAACGTACATACCTTTCTGAAATGTAGAAGATAAAAGCTTGTTGTAGATGATGATTAAAGAAGACAATGCAGAAACAGAGAAGATAAGAGCCAGATGAGAGATTTGATCTGAAAAGACGTAATGGTGATCAAAGAGTCTTTTGATTGAAATATGAAAGAGAACAGTTGAGAAATCTTGACATTGGAATGATGATTTTATTGAGAAGTAAAACCTGCACAGTGATCAGGAATCACAATTATTATTCATTAGTACATAATTTAAAAGTTGTAATAGATGATGATCAGAGAAGAGAAGAGGATGCAGAAACGAAGAAGATAAGAGGCAGATGAGATAAGTAAATGTCTTTTGAAATGTGAAAAGACGTAATGGTGAGCAAAGAGTGTGCTGATTAAAATATGAAAGAGAGCAGTTGAGAAGTCTTGACATTGCAATCATGATTTTATTGAGAATTGAACACCATAATGAAAGAAAACCTGCACCGTGATCAAGAATCTGAATCAGTTCAATAATGAAAATGTGTGGAAGATGAAGCAGCAGTTTAAATACGTAAAACACTGCTTTAATCATCATTATCTCGAGCAGTGCGAATATTAATGACTCTGAATATTTATTGACACTGTAATATTATTTAAATTGATAGATTAAAAAATATTGGATTTTTATTTGATCATTTAAGTAAATCTTTATGTAATATTTACATAAAAATAATTAAATATTAAAGGATTAGGTTAAATTCGAATGATGTAGGCCACCGAATGTTCTGAGAATTAAAATTTAATGTTTACATTAAACTCTTTTTAAAAAAATAATAAATAATATTTAATGTTTGGACTGCCGTCTTAATTTTGAATTTAGATGGCATGATAATTAATTTGATTAATTCAAAATATAATTATCATTTATTTAGAGTTATTTCTAAAAAGTGATTTTCATATTTTGGATCAAAGAACTTCCAAATTAAAATAATTACATTGACATAACTATATAACGACAAAAAGAAAAAACACATAACTTGATATATTAAAGTTTAGTTTAAATTTAAAAACAAATAACTGCAAAATATATATATAAGAAGTTCCAAAAAAAATAACATAGTAAATGTTCAACTTTTAAACCAAATTAAAGGATAATGAACTTTGATATGAATGCTTGGTTTTTCGCTTTCAACTTCAAAAAATAGTTCATTGTGATCCTCTACAGATAGTTCATGAAGAGCACAAAAATTCTTCCAGCCAGCTCCTAACTTTACAGAACGACATCTTATGATCAATTTACATTCAACTTCGCCCCTTGGTCCATGTAGAACAACAGATGAAAGTCCACTGTTTTGAAAATAACTCGCAAATTCTTTTTTCAATACTGGAAACATAATGTGAAGTCATATTACTTATTAAGAAGGCATGTAAAAAAATAATTAAACCAAAAAAAAATAACTAACCAAGTGGCTGGCTTTACAGTAGTATCTGGATAGTTGAACTTGAAAATGAATTAACTTTGACATACTTAGAGGACGACATATGCAAATATGGTTTAGGAAATTCGCTCGGAGTCATGAGTCTGTCGAACGGTTAGAGACATGGAGTTGGAAAGAAGAATTTCCGACGTATTTGAACAAAACCAATTTGTCAAACTTAGCTGCATAGAAAGATATTAAATCATTCCAGCCTTCGGTAATCAGTGGAGTGTGAATATTCATGTTGTAGGTAACATTGTGAACATTACTTTCGTAATCAACAATGGTCCACAGTGAACCAATGTCCTTCCCATATCGTATTATGAACAGTCGGTCAACGTGTCCAAAAGCCTTCAAAGATTAGCAAGGTCAGAATAAAGAAATCAAAATAAAGATAAAAAATAAATGTGGAGGAATGAAAAAGAAACATGGTCCTTCAGAAACATAGTAAGGAATCCGCCAATAAGTTTTGCAGACAGTATAGATTATGGGGTGGCGATTGATGTCATTGCCATTGCACGATAATAGATTGGTGAGGAAGAATATTAGTAAGAGAATATAATAGGTAAGAGAAGAAAAAGAAGATTTGTCACTCGGTAGTTGGTAATGCGTAACACAGGTTGGGAATACATATAAAGAGAATATGATAAGTCATACCTGTTAGAAGCGTCCGTACTTACTGGACAGACTGCTTCATAACTAATGCAGTCGCTTGGGAATAAAAAAACTTAAAATGAATTACGAATTAAAAAAAAATATGTTAACTTAAAAATTGTAAATATAACAAAATATTAATTATAAAATGATAATTCGTAAAATGATAATTAAATTTTAAGAAGTTAATAAGAATAAGAATAAACAAAATCCCACCTCTTGAATAAAAAGATTTAAACAAAAAAAAAAACAAAGCTTTAACAAAAAAAAAATCTGGGTAACAAAGATAGAAGAAGAAGATAAAAAAATAACAAATCTAGATAAAGATAGAAGAATAAGATGAAACACATCGAGAAACATCAACTTTTTGCTTCGAAAAACTGAAATCTGGCAGTGACCAATGTTCTACGCAGTTCATTGACATAAAGACTGACGATTTTTTGGTCTTCAAAAGTCTTGAATAAAAACATTTAAACCACAAAAAAGAAGTAAATCAAAGCTTTAAAAAGAATAAATATGGGTAAAGGTAGAAGAAGAGTATAAAACAAATAAGAAATCTCCGTAAAAATAGAAGAATAAGATCAAAACCATTGAGCAAGATCAACTGTTTCCTTAAAAAACCTGAAATCTAGTCGTGACCAATGTTATACTCAGTTCTTTCATCACCAAAAAATTCAGGAACACACATAACCCCCAAAAAAAATAGAAGATGCCAAGATGTTAGAGAAACATAGTGAGATGAAGAATCCAAAAAAAAGCAAAAATCCAAAGAGAAATGTAGAGAATGACCGTTTTTTGTTCTTTAAGACTCTTGCATGTTTTGTATCTCTTCATCTCAAGCCAGGAAGTTCTAAAAAATAGGATCAACCAAATCTGGGTTAAAATATAAGAAGAACAAGAAGAGTCAGTTGATTGATGACAAAAAAATTCAAGAACAGACATAAAACAAAAAAAATAACAGATGCGAAGATGTTAGAGAAACACAGTGAGATGAAGAATCGACAAAAAGCAAAAATTCAAAGAGATCTGCAGAGAAAAAGAATGACCGATTTTTGGTCTTTAAGACTTTTGCATGTTTAGAAACTCTTCATTTCAAGCCTGTAAGTTCTAAAAAATAGCATCAACGAAATCTAGGTTAAAATATAAGAAGAATATGAAGAGTCAGTTCATTGATCACCAAAAAATTCAAGAACAGACATAAAACAAAAAAAAAATAACAGATGCCAAGATGTTAGAGAAACACAGTGAGATGAAGAATCGACAAAAAGCAAAAATCCAAAGAGATATGCAGAGAAAAAGAATGACCATTTTTTGGTCTTCAAAAGCCTTGAATAAAAACATTTAAACCACAAAAAAAGTAAATCAAAGCTTTAAAAAGAATAAATATGGGTAAGGTAGAAGAAGAATATAAAATAAATAAGAAATCTCCGTAAAAATAGAAGAATAAGATCAAAAACATTGAGCAAGATCAATTGTTTCCTTCGAAAACCTGAAATCTGGCTGTGACCAATGTTATACTCAGTTCATTCATCACCAAAAAATTCAGGAACACACATAACCCCCAAAAAAATAGAAGATGCCAAGATGTTAGAGAAACATAGTGAGATGAAGAATCGAAAAAAAAAAGCAAAAATCCAAAGAGATATGCAGGGAAAAAGACTGACCGTTTTTTGTTCTTTAAGACTCTTGCATGTTTTGTAACTCTTCATTTCAAGCCTGGAAGTTCTAAAAAATAGGATCAACCAAATCTGGGTTAAAATATAAGAAGAACATGAAAAGTCAGTTGATTGATGACAAAAAAAATTCAAGAACAGACATAAAACAAAAAAAATAACATATGTGAAAATGTTAGAGAAACACAGTGAGATGAAGAATCGACAAAAAGCATAAATTCAAAGAGATCTGCAGAGAAAAAGAATGACCGATTTTTGGTCTTTAAGACTTTTGCATGTTTAGAAACTCTTCATTTCAAGCTTGTAAGTTCTAAAAAAATAGCATCAACGAAATATGGGTTACAATATTAGAAGAATATGAAGAGTCAGTTCATTGATCACCAAAAAATTGAAGAACAGACATAAAACAAAAAAAAAATAACAGATGCGAAGATGTTAGAGAAACACAGTGAGATGAAGAATCGACAAAAAGCAAAAATCCAAAGAG
>Ga0214542_1004711_pt1 | contig 26754 bp, 14 predicted proteins | sample CNSS1metaG_FD_160096 | JGI IMG/M metagenome (GOLD analysis project Ga0214542, IMG submission 160096) | Root nodule microbial communities from cowpea collected in UCLA plant growth center, Los Angeles, California, USA - CNSS1 | ecosystem: Host-associated > Plants > Roots > Nodule | place: USA...
AAAAAAAAACAACTGTAGCTGCTTTTTTTTTATCAATCAATATATTTTTCCTCTAATTATTTAATATCATCAACTTATCATATTTCCAATAATTTTTTTAACTCTTTAACTACTATTTTAGGATATTAATTGGCAACAAAAAAAAAAAACTCTACACAGTAATAAAATATATCAAAATTATTTGTTTGACAAACAATAAGAAGTGTCAAATTTAGTTTTCTAATATAAGTAACTGAAATTTACTACTAATATATTTTTGTATTATCAGAAAAATACATTTTCAAAGAAGTATCAAAAAATGATTTTTCACAAGTTTAAATGAGAGCATTATTAGTTAAAGAAGGCAGAATCTGTTTGAAAGAATTGTTATTATTTTAATCTGTGTTATCTTTACTTTTTTCAGAGTAGAATTTCCATATTTTTAAAAGGTATGAATGATTAAAAATAATTATTAAAGTCGTAAAGATCTTATTAAATTAAACAGACAAAAACAAGTTGACCAAATTGGAGACGAAAAATAACGGAACTATTTTTCTCTCATTCCCCCAAAAGAAAACAATGCAGTTTATTTTTTACAGTGCTTTTCAAACCTCTTTCCTTTGCAAACCAAAATCTTCTCCAATTTTTGTTTCTGAAAAAACAGTACGTATAGTCGATGGTTTGCAAATTTGTTTATACTGAAATTATATTTGTCTTTATGCTTTGGTAAAAATATTTTATGAATAAAAGTCCTTTCCAGTTAAAAAAACTAACAATAAAACATGAAATGTTAACTTAATTTAGTACGATGTTAACTGCATTATGATTATTAAAAAAGAATTGCATGATAAAGGTAAAAAAATGCTTTAATTGTATGGCCCTCATATACAGGCGAAAGTACTTATGAAATTTATACCTAAATCATTATATGAAAGAATAGATCCTCTATGTCTGAAGTGGTAGTCTCATATATGCCCCACTAGAATCACTTCAAAAAGGAAAATAAGAAGCTTAACTTATCTTTCCACCATATATCCACTCTCTTATTGGTATTTGCTAAGCAAATGGAGCTATAATACCTGCCTCTTCATCATCACACGGATTCTGCAAATTTCTTCCTTTTCAACAAATAATTGCATAATACAAATTAAACCCTCCATCAAAAAATTACACAGATTTGTCGGCCAAATTCTTTTTCTTTTTTATTCATATTCTATTTGTGCGTTTCGTTTCAACAACTTGCACTATAATTTATACATATATCAATGATTTACAAAATTTCATATTCAATATAGAATGCACTAATGAATAGGCTCTTTTTTTTCACTTTTCACATAAAAAAAATATACTGTCTCAACGACAACCATAAAAACCAGTTCCTTTCAAAATACATAAATTACCAAAGTAACTTTCTTCTCCTTTTCTTTTTGCTGACCTATTATAGTTTAGTTTTCTACTATAAAAACCTAATTGCCACCGTTTTGTATCACCATTCAAATTCAAGACTTTTTAGAAAATGTTATTTTGTAGACTCTCACTTCGCCATTTGACAGACATAACCAAATTCAAACGAAAACATGCATCCTACTCTACTATGAGATTTTGGTTAATTAGTCTATTATATGTGTAAAAGAAAAGCATATATAGAAGGTTTTTGTTACATTGTCTGCCATTAATTTTGCTTGGGTTTTATAATTTCACTTCATTCGAAATGACAGCACTACAGCATATAATATGAATCAGTATCATCAATCAACTTGATCTATTTAACAGTGAGCCGTTAGAAGGGATTGAGAGGGAATAAATCTTGTCAGTTTGAAACAGAAGTTGCTATGATTAAGCTTTAGAGAGGCACTATCATTGTTTTTACACACAAAAATATTTTTGGGGGAGACAGTAAAGCACACATAAGTGGCAACTGTGAGGAAAAAAAGGAGGTTGAGTTGAGAAAGAACACTCATTTGAAGATATGAGAAAAATGATGATCATGTATTTGTGGAATGAAATTGTTAGCAGGTATATATGTTGTAAAATTGGAAAATAGAAAATTGAAATAAGATGATGAAATTAAGAGACATAATTAATTAATTTCACAAGTCTAAGCTTGACAACATCGAAAAGTACAAATATGTAGAACTATGAATAATAATAATAATACCATACTTTTGGTTTTCTCATCACAAGGATCATGGCTTCCATGTATATCCATTCACTCTCATCTCATCTCATCTCACAGTCTCACTTCCACTTTTCAGTACTTCCCACGCACTATCAGTCTACTACCAGTACCGCACTGTCTGCTTTTTAAGCACAGATGCATGATATCCCAGAATTTAATTTTAAACTTTTTCTTCTCCCTGAACAAACAGGATCCAAAGACAAACAGTCTATATAGACCAGATATAGCAGCTTTCACAAAAACAAAAGAAAAAAATTGACAAAGAAGAAAAAAAAGAAAAAACCCTAAATGTTGTGATACTAAATTAGACCATAACTCTAAAAGTTTATTAAGAGATCCCAGTTGAGGAGGAAGAGAAAAAGAGTAGAATTTTCGGCATGGCGTGAGAATTGAATTCCTCTAGTGAGTTGCACTTGCACCTGGAGGAGGGAGAGGATGATGAGGCAGTGGCATGGGTTGTTGCTGAGGTGGTGGACGCTTCCTTTTCTTCTTCTCGTAACTGATTCCTCTTGCTTTCGACTGCAGATCACGAACCTCGCGAAGGTAGAGTCTCACAGCACGAGCTCCAAAAGGGTTCGCTTCAGGTTTTCCTCCATTTTCCTCAAAAGCTGCACGCAACCGTCCTATCAGAGCGTCCAGGCTCCCCCAAGCTTGCCTCAGAGGACATGGACAAGGTGCTGGAGGGTTCGGGTGCCCGTAAAAGGGGCAGATCGGTGTGTGCACTTTCGTCTTCCCAAATTGATCCAGGTACCTACACTCATAGCAGAAAAAGAAAATACAGAAAAAAAAAAGTTTGCATTCAAAACAAACAAGCGCATGTATAATGGAAGGAAAACAATCTTGGTATAACCAGATGAATTTATGATGAATGACAGAAGTTTCCTTCCGTGTAATCTCTTAAGCTATCTGATTCTAGCAAGATTGGTTATTCTCAGGGAAGATAAGACTCGGAAAAGAGAAATAAAGAGAAAGAAGAGGTGCATGGTGTGTAAAAGTAGTTAAAAGGGTGTGTATTTGTATGAGGGTACCTTAGGAATTCGAGGACATGTGCACCGCTGCACCTTGAGAGGGAGAGAGGGGGTCGGTGATTCTTGAGGTATTGGCCAAAGGTGTTCCAGTCACGGCGTTTCTGGTTCTCGTAGCGGCTGCTGCTGGCGATGGAGGTGGAAGCAGCGGAGGAGGAAGAGGTGGCACTAGTGGTTAAGTTGGTGGTGGTGCTATTGGCGATGAGGTTGCAGGTGTTGTCGGAGTTACATGTGTCTATAAAGTCTTGAATATTTGAATCCATGGCTCTTTGTGGTTGCTTTGCAGATCCAAGGTTAATTGTTTGGGTTTTGTGTGTGTGTGTGTCTGGGAATAGTGTATCTGGGTTGCTGTTCTAGGGTTCCTAAGACAGTGACCAGAGTGAGGAGTGTGAGAGAGATGAAGGTTAATTGAGATAAACAATTACTATACTTATAGTTTGGATAACAGTTGAGGAAATGTCCTTTTGTTTGAATAATTTCTTTTTTAATGTTTTTTCCTTTTAGAAGTTACTGTAAATGAAAACAACAACCTTAAAGGGGAAAATTATTCAAAAAAAAAAAGGAAAAAAAAAGGAAAGGGAACAAAGTCTGATTAATTGTTGATTGGTGTTACAGAGCCGATGGGGTTTTTTCTATTTTTTTATTCAATGGGAGAGAAGAGAGAGAGAGATGGAGAGAGGTGACACACATGTACCTGCAAATGGTGAAGCAAAAGAAGATTTATTGATGTTGAGAATGTGATGAGATTGATGGGAGTGAGTGGCCCTGAGTGTTGAGCAATACTAGAAAGGTCACAAGGTGGTTTTTTTAGTAGCTTTGATTTCTGATATGGGTGAGAGATTGGGTTTTTTCCTTAAAAGGGTGGAGCAAACTCAAAATTTCATCGTTTCTTGTTAATGGTTGTGTTAATATTCTTTCTTGTGTTGTGTGTTAGGTAAGAGAGAGAGAGAGAGAGAGAAAGAAAGAGAAGAAGATGAAGAAGAAGATGATGAAGGAGAAGAGAGTTATTAGGGCTTTGGAGGAAATAGGAAAGAAAGGTTGGACAGTAGGTTTGGATGGAGACAGGAAAAAGTTTGAAGGGGTAAAAATGAGGGAATAACATGATTCTGTTTCTTGACCCTGTAGCCTTGAATGACAGTTCCTTCTCAATTTACCTTAATACCCCTACCAGTTTACCCCTTTTAACCTTTTCTTTCTCTCTACAAAGATCAAACTTTAATTTCTGACACCACCTTTGTCCACTTCTCACCCTCATTTTATATATATATATATATATATATATATATATATATATATATATCAATTTTTTAAATTCAAACCCTTTCTTTTATATAATAAAATTTTAAATGTTTTTTAAATTTACTCTCTAGCTATTTTACATGTGAATCAAACAAATCCCAAAGGAAGTCCTACTTTTAAAATATTATTCTGATATGATTTACATGTTGTTTAAATTAGAGGTATAAATATTGACCATAGGAAATGTTTAATGAAGTAATTTACTCTTCATATCTAGCTTAAGGAAAAAAAAATCACATTTTTATCCATTGATATACTAATTAGTATCCATGTGTCTTATAAATTTGAATACTGTGAGGTGATTAAATTTCATATATACTTGATGAAATTAAGAAGATGTATTACTAATTTTAAGATTTAGTGGTTCTTATTTTTTTTCTTCTTATATTTAGACATATGTAAAACCCCTAATTTTAGATAACCTTAATGTCAAGAATAAAATAAATTCCAACTTTTAATTTGTTAGCTGGGTGAAGAACATAAGTAAGCATGTACTTATTCTTATATAAGATATATGCTTATATTTAAATTAAAATAATTGAAATTTTTAATAATTCACTATTGCCATTGCTATTTCGATTTTCATAAGTAAAAGTGAATGAAAAAAATATAATACTTTAATAATAGAAAGAATGAAATTAATCCAAATTTTCACTCCTATTGAAGTTCCTTATACTAAATAATGTATCAAAAATTAATATGTCTTTTATCATTATATGATATATAATTCGTAAAAGGTTGGGAGTTAATCTGAACTTATATGTTATCTAGTTCTAATTTCTCTGTTTGCCTTTCATTGTTTTAGATTTTATTTTATTTAAACTTAATTGATCAAGTGTCTGAATAATTGAAAAGGACTTTAGAAAGAATATTATAGAAGAAAAAGGTTATTGATATGGTATTTGTTGGTACAATAAATGCTAGATTTAGTTACTCATCCTATGAATGTGAGAGAGCTAGACTCCTCATTCAAAATGGGCCTTGATGGGTTTCGGCTTGAAAAATTCAGACAAAAACTTATGACATAAATTAAAGTAAATTATTTTATAATCTAGCTTATTTAATTTGTTATATTAATGAACTTAAACAGACTTGATTTATGGGTTCTTAAAAAGAATTAATGTATAAAAATAAAAATAATATATATATATATATATCAAATTATTATATCGAAAATTAAAATTAATTTAATTAATATAATTTAAATTTGAAAATTTTATATTTTATTTGTAATTTATTTATTCATTTTTATTAAAAATATCAAGATCACTCCTTACACCAATATAAGATTAGACCGAAAAAAAATATATAAATCTTTTGAAAACGCAACTGAACTAATACAAATTTATTAGATACTATATTGCATAACTCTACATTGTACATTTTAAATTTTTATAACTAATTTTAATTTATTCAAACAGTGTTATTTAAATGACATATTATTTTTATTATTGTCTTCAATTTTATTTTTATTATTTATCATTATTATCATTACTTCTTCGTAAGTATTATTTTTTTATTACCAAAAAATTCACTTGATCATACATACTAGTGATAGTAAAAGTTGATGATGGATGACAAAATAGAGATAGATTATGGTTTGATTAACAGTGTGAAAAAAAAAAAAAGTGGAGTAAGTTGGACATTATTTATTAGTCAACATAGATCCATATACCATAAATTTATAACCTATAGAGGTTAAAGTGTGAACATATTCATTCTACAAAACTTTAATAAGTTTTTTTTTTGTTGCTATTTTATTGTGGTTTATAATATAATTAAGCATGTTGAATATAATTAAATATTTCTAGGTTGATTTTTTACTTAGTTAAATGTATTTTTAAAATTCATATTTAGCAATGCTTTCATAGGAACCAAACACACAAAAAAAAAATTAATGCTTTAAGTGTTCACAATAACTAATTAGTCACAATAATCAAATGTCACTACTATTAGTATTCATTATTTATTATTATCAGATATATTTATTACAAAAAAACAGCATTAAAAAATGATAAATAAGTTTACCTCAAAAAGACAAGCTTTAGTGAGCATGACATATTCAATTGGTCAAAACTTTTCATGTTTCTCAAAAGGTATCTTTTAAAATAAAATTAAATAAAACTTACCCCTTTATTCATGTTGTTGGTCTCCTCTTATACAAAGAAAGGTGAAGATATATGAGATTATCTTATCAATGTGGGACATTTTAGGAAAAGAAAAAGGTGAAGGTTAAGAAAAAGTGAGACTTTATTTCCTTCATGATTACATAACCAATTTTGTGGTTAAATTTCATCATAATAGAGATCATTTGGGTGTTTTAGGTAAAGGAATGAGTTTAGGTTTTGCATGAAGATTTTGAACAATGTAAAGAACACTTCAAGTAGATAAGTGTAATTTAAACTACTTCATTATCTTCTAACACATTTAATACCAAAAGTATTTCTACCATGATCAAGACAAAAGTTTATTTTAGTTTTTGAAATACTAAACTTGAGTTCTAAAGTTTTCATCAAATATTATTTTTATTTTTTATGTTTTTAAATGTTTTATTATTTTGTGCTTAATTTTTAATTGTCGGGAGAAAATTAAGCGTGGACACATACTTTACCTTTAAAAGTGGAAGTTACACGATGAAGTCACATCCTAAAAGTGATACATATATATAGATATTTAAATTGTTGATGTTTAAAGTGAGTCATAATTGGACTTGCAATAATACTAATTTTATCCCAAACTACAAGTTTTTACGAACATTAACTATACAGATTTATAGACTCAAGAAAATATAGCTTATTTTTCAAGAACTATATTTTACAAATTAAAACTATTATTCCAAACACACCACTTATTTAACAAACGACTTATTTTTCAAAAAAAAAAAATAACGAAAAAAGTTATTATTTTTGTTGTCACATATATGCTCTAACCATGATAAAAAAAGAAGAAGGTAAAATTAATGAATTTTTCTTTTTTATGTGTTGAAAGTAAATTAGAATACAATGGGAATTGACAATTATGTTAGATAAAATTTTCAATCTAAGAACTCTTCACTTAATTAAGAAAGGTTGTGCGTTTTTTTTTTCAAATGTAGGTACGTAAATAAAGAGTACAAGTAACTCTATTCTTTGTCATCTTTAAGTTTGTGATTGATTGGTTTATCAAATTTAGATTTTAGTCATCGTTAACCACTATGGCTAACAATGTGTGCTGTGCGTGAGAGTTTTATATAGAAGATATCTACTTTATTTAAGGATATGAGAATCCATGTGTACCTTATTATTATTATTATATATTCTTCTCTTTCATTTATAAAAACAATAATTTAATTTTAAGAAAATTATATTGTAAACAACATTTTACTGCAATAATTTTCTGAAAAAAAATTAACTTATTAAAAATTCAACCATCCTCGGCAATTTGATTTCTTTCTTATTAAAAAGGAAACAGAAAAGGTCAAACTAACAAACCACATGTTGATTGAATTATCTTCCTATGAGCACGTACTGTTACTGTTACAGATTTATATTCATCATCACCTTACTCACTGTTATTTCAATCGCCATCCCCTCTGTTGATATTCCGGTTAAAACCCTACACTTGAAAATATATTTACTACCAAAATTTTGTTAAAAAAACTTATATTTCGTATTAATTTTGTTTTGATTTTTTTTTAAAATATTTATAAATTTTGTTATGAAAAAAAATTTGCAAGAAATTGTTACCAATTTTTTTATAAAATATTTTGTATAAAATACTTTTCGTAACAAATTTTGTAGAAAATACTTACAAATTTAATAATTTTGTAAGAAATGATTATCCACGAAAAAATTATCTGTCAATTAAAATTCTTATAAAAAATGATAGAAAAAAAAATTTATAAATTTTTTTAACAAATTTGCAAAAATAAATCTCATGTAATATAAGAATTTTTAGTAATAAACTAAAAATAAGATAAAATATTTATTGAAAATTTTACATCTTATATAGAATAAAATTAAGTTAAAACATCATATAAATTTCATTGATATTAATAAAATTTGTTATTTGTTTGATTTATTATACCAATTATTATTTAAAGATTTATTATTTGTTAAACATATCCCGGTATATTGGATCATTATCGGATCATTTTTAATGAAAAAAAATTAATGAAACGGTAATTATTGTATATATTGTTAAAACAGTTAGGTTGAAATGAGTGAACTAGTTTGAAATCATAGTTGTCATATTTCATGTCTTTCTCAACTTGCTTATGGTGTTTTTACTCTCTCCTCTTTGCATGTATTACAGTTCATCTTGGTTTAATTGAGCAAATGGTTTTGTTTTGGCAGGACAAGTGGGGCAATTAAATATTCCATAAGGAGAGGGAATTTTTTGTCTGGGATTATTTTTTTAATTGTTGATGACAAAATCCGGTACTAGGATCTTAGACTGTGTTCTTGCCTTCCACACAATATTATGAGAGTTATTATATAAAATTGTTGTATTGGTTCCTCTTCCTTCTCTTGTTCCCATCAGAACAGTGCACTCAGAAATTTTGTTTTCTCACTTACGTACATATTCTTATCCTTGAAATGCAAAATGTATGCCCTTGCGAAAAGGAAAACAACTAAGAAACATTATTTCAAAATTATGTGAGGGGACACCACATGTTTCATGATCATAGATTATCTCAATCACACCCGCCAAATAAGCTTTAGTGGGTGGACCATCCTACTTAGTTGATATAAGAATTCGTATCTCATTTTTCAATTATATAATGTCAAAGTAAATGTTACTTTCAATCTTACTTGACAATTCATCAAGTGCCTTTCACATCATAATATACATAATCAATTCCATACAACACTTCATATACTCTCTTCTTACTCACATGGGTCAGAATCTCTGCTCAAATTATACTAATGTTTTGAGTGCTACCAATCGGAGATACAATTTTTTTTTTTATATTTTTCTGAAGAATTTTCTATCAAAATTCATATTTTCTTTTTATTTTAAACTTTTACAGAAAAAATTTCGTAGAATATGAAAACTTCTTGTGGTCAAAACTCTAGGCTGTGGATGACATTGGTTCTGTCATGAAACAACTGTTATGAGTTGTGAAAATATGCAGCAAAAACAAAATTATATATTTAAGAAATCATATACAGTAACATCTATTTCATTCTTAGTATTTGTGTGCGCGGTTACCGAGATTATTGTTTGCTAAAGTAGAATTTTCAAGTCCTATGTACATGTAGGGAATCACATTCATCCACTGTTTGGAATCTCCAATTTCCTTTGTTTTTCCCTTCTTTGTAAGAGCTGAACACGATTTCCTCATATATCACTTTCTTATATATGAAATATGTAATCTCCAACACTATCTCCTTCTGCAACCTATATATATGCCCTTTGGAAATCTGGGCACTGTTTTCTGATGCAGCAAATTGAAGAATGGATATATGGATGTGCATGTGAGACTCTCACGTGGGGAAAGGACGTTGTTTTTATATTTGAAAAGACATGAAAATATAAATAACAGTTTAATGGTAAAGCTGAGACACATACATGGGATTTGTATGGATTCAATTCAACACGACACTAATGTTAGATACGACAACATAGGACAGATATGACTATGATACAGTATTAATACTTGAATACACGATTTTAGATGTTCGATAACTCAATTTTAAGAAGCACAACTATAACTATAATGAAATATTTTATTAGTTTGTCGCATTGTTTTGATATCCCGAATATGTGTCGGTGGTACATAGGGGGTAAATTTGATGGTAGGTAACCCCATTGATAAATCATAAGTGAAGTGATGAGGTTGTTTGGTGTGGCATTATTTGATAATGTTGAGAAGAGAGAATGAAGATGATGTTTTGAGTTCAGAGATGGGAGTACCAGTGATGGAAATTGAAGTACAATTTGAAGCTAAGGACATGAATTTTTGTAGATAAAGTTGAGTAGAAAATTTGTGTGTGCATGAAAGAAGTGCTAATAATTTAGGTGAAGTAAAGGAGTGATAATGTTGATTTGATTTGGAGATAGAGAAAAGGTGTGGACCCAGTCTTAGTTATGTGATGGTACCAAGGATTCAGGGTCTTAACTACAAATAGGACTTAGCATTGCTGTTGTGTACCCACAAAACAATAATACAGATCATAGACAGCTGGGTTATTCATGTTCCATAACCAAGCAACAAACACTCTAATTGTTGTCTAATTAAACCAAGGAAAATGTTTTTTTTTTTACATTACAACGTAATTACAGCTCAAGGGTATTTTAGTAAAAAATTAACCTTTATATTTGTAAAAAAATAAAAATTGAAAGGTAAAATAGTATATATAAAGTGTGTGTGAAAATTTATTCAAAGTCTCCTTAAATGAATTTTTCAACTTCTTGCATCTTCTTCACCTTCAACTTACAACATCACAAGTTTAGATTATTTTTACTGACTTTTTGAAAGTGTTCTTCTAAAGTATCAATCGATTTTGATGACAGAAAGAATGATATAAAAAATTCAGTTGAGAATCTAAATTTCGATATCACCTCTCAAAGTCTTATTAATTGGTTTTTCATTTTCTTTCTTATATGGTATAAAGGAAAATATCTAGTTACTTAAATGACTTACATTTAATACTTTGTACAATAATTAAAGATATTAATGTTTTAGGTTCAAAATATGTTCTTCTATAATAATATTCTCTTATTTTACTTGTTGTAGATATGAGAAATATTTTTATTTTATCTTATTTAAAATCAAGCAAACTTAAATATAATTAAATTTAATTAGTTTACCTTATGTCATTGTTCTTGTATGGAATCAAATTGTCTTGCAAGATGTTGTATTATTTTTTTATTGTTTATCAAGACATACTTTGTCTTCAAGATTGAGATATCCTCATCAAGTCTGACATAATGCAATTTATCCAATATAATGCTAATGATAGTGATGATGGAGTGAAGATTAAGTCTCCTTACTATAATCATTTATATTTGATAATACTACATATTATAGAAATTAATGAACACATTTTGTTATGACTTTCTTTAAAATTATAAACCATTGATGAATTGTTAGATTTATCAAATGTGTGTCAAATTGAAGAATTTGTTTATTTGAGGATGGATGATTGATTGGAGGACACAATGTTAAAATAAAATATTGTACTTTAGCAAATGTAAAAAAATATGTTAATGATGCAAAGACTCTTATATTCTGAATCAATTAATTTCGCATTATTATTAATGGTGTTAATGTTTAATAAATTTGATGACATTCGATATGAGAATTGATAAAAGCTACACATAATTCTTTTAGTTGTTAAATGACATACTTCTAACAAAAAATATATTACTAAATTTATAAGTATAAAGTATAAATAACTAAACATGTACACTGTTAATTATATCACATTATATAAGATGACAACTATTTACTATTTTTTTTATCCAAATAAAGCTAGAGAATGTTTTCAGAGAAAAAAGCAATTTGCTTAATTTAAAATGTTGAAACTTAAAACTTTAAATGTCATAGATATTTTGAAACAAGAAGTATCAAAATATTTTCAAGAAAGAAAGTAGGTGAGAAGAAGAAAAGATGAAAATGATATGTATAAAGATAATGGATTCCACTTTTCTCTGCTTTTAAACTTGTTTAAGTGGCTTCCCCTACCTCCAAAAAATTAAAATTGTCTAAGTATAAATTTATAATTATATGCATATGAACAAAGTCATAAAATTTTAAAAAGATAAAAATTTTTATTAATAGTTAATTTATTAGACACGAGTCACGACACAGGGAGTAGCATGTTTTTATATTAAGAATAAACTCCACCAACAACAAACGTTATTTCATAATAAAAGACAATTATAAAATCTTATAACGAAGGATTTATTTTTACAAACATCAATTGAAGCCTTAACAAGTTTAACAGACTCAACTTTCAATCAATTAGACAAAACTTGGTGGATGCAATTATTTATATTATACTTTTTAATTAACAAATCTGACTTATATTTTCATGATTTTGATTTATAATAAAATATATTAAAAAATGTCTTTGTAACTTTTTACTAGTGGGAAATCTTGCTTTTCTTTTAGCATCAATGCCTTCGTTGCTTGTAAAGCATAGATAGTTTAAGTGCATTGAATGGTTAGATTTCTAATTTCAAATTGACCATACTTTAGGTAAATTCCCATCCAATTTGAATGATGAAAGCTAGTGCATATGAGGCAAATCTACCCTCATTATTTTCATGTTTCTCTTTTATCAAAGAAAAGCAAAGAATAATATGTTTATTGTGATTTTCAACTGAGATTTCCTTCACCATGTTTTTCAAAGTGCTAATAATATATGGAATATATTCCTAAGGTTAACATATGTGAAAACATTGTGTTCGTCAAACCAAAGTGACACATTAATTTCTAATGAAAACGATATACACAGTGGTATAGATTTTTTTTCTTTTCTCTTTTTTTCCTTTGAAAATGGCATTTAAATTTCAAATTAAGTATTGCATTAGGGCAAATTGTGTTTAACCATTAACTATCTTTGTTTTTCCCACATTAATGGTATGTTCTTTATTGAGGAATGATCTGAGAGAGACGGAGATGATTGATTTGAATGGATTTGAGAGTGTAATTTATGTAGTTGAGTAGATTTGAAAATAAATTTTGTGGATGATTTGATTGATGTGACTAATAAAAAATAATATGTAATTGATGAAAAAAGTTTGATTACCAAATTGTTCCTAGTGTTAAAAATAATTTAAAATAATAATTAGATAAGTTGTAATTGATTTTTAAATTTTTGTGTGATAAATAAAATTATTAACATTTATTAATTTAGAAAAATAAATATTATAATATATTTGATTTGAAAAAATATATAAATGAACCAAGATAACTCATTATTTTGGAATTGGATACAAGAATATTGGAACCGGACAAATGAGATAAAGCTTTTGAAGTTGGAATCGGATCCAACTGTAATGTATCTAGTTCCATTACTTCTTCTATAACAAACTTGTAGATTCACTTTGTCACTGCTACTATCTCTCTGAATGACCATTAACAATTGTGGAAAGCTAGAGAAGTGTTATGGATTACAAGGGACAAATTGGTAAAATGATAAAAACCTCTCTCAAATATTTCAAAACAACAAGATGCAAAATGTTGGTGTATCTCGTAAATCAGCATTTTTCATTCCTTTGCATTCATTGAAAACAAACATGATTATTCTCTACGATCATTGCTCTCTATCACAGTCCTACAATAAATCAGCTCAAAAGAATACGTCCTAAGGAAGGATTGGTAAAAGATATTGAATAACTTTATATTAATTTTGCTAATATTTGTTCATATATCTGTTTAAGTGGTGTATAATTATTTTTAAGAATTTTCATATATCAGTTAAAGCTACGTATTATTTGAATATTCAAAAGCTAAAAAGGAACTTTTTAAAGGATGAAATAAATTTTCAGTTTCTAAATTTTAAAATGAAATTTGAATTTGTCTAAAACATTTATACAATTTGATCTTTAAACTTAAAAAACGAGTAGATATAGTCCGTCTAACCCAATTACATTAAATTTTATTAATGTGTTAAGCGAAATTTTGGATTACCGTTAAAAAAAGGTTAACACATTTGAGTTAAGAGAACCATATTATTCATTTTTTAAAATTGGAGATCAAAATGTATTAAATTTCGACCATAGATAAATTTTAATTTTTTGTCCAAATTTAAAGACTAAAAATATATTTATTTAATATTTTTAAAATATTATTACAAAAATATTATTCATTACTACACAATAATAACTATTAAAGGTAAGCTCAATAGATATATATATTAAAAGTTTACTCTTTAGAGTAAATGACATTGAGCTTCGTGAGGGACTTTGGCACCACTAGCTTTCACGGGTCAGGTCAGTTTTTTTTTTTGGCACTTCACGGATAAGTGTTGGTTTGGTAATTACACACCGCATACAGGGCTAAATAGGTAATTAACCTAACAATTTCACGTAATTCCACGTTTTCTCTTCATTTCATATTATATTTTAACTTTTCAAAATTTGTCTACTAATCATCCTAAATAACATAAATTAAATATTTATTACTCTCATAAATCATCTCAAATAAATCCTCCAAAATAGTAATTTATAAATAGTCTAAAATCTGAACTTGGGGAATATAAAATTTATATTTTACTGTTTTGTTGTTCAGTATTTTTGAGCAAATTTATGTGATAAGAAATTGGTCCCAAACGGAAGCCAATAGCAGTAAGAGATCTGAGTGTGCATGTCTGATAAACCATTGCATGACATCCACTTTTCACAATTCTTCTTTCTCTTTTCCTCTCTTCAAAGCACACACCGTTTGCCCGTGATGTCATTTTTTTTTTCTTTTTCTTTTTAAATTCATCAACTTTTTTTTACAAAATTATTAACAACAAACTCTTTTCATATACTCTTTGCAACTATAATCAAATAATAACACGTTGGAGAAACAATCTTATATTTTACAATATCATGTGGTTCAAGATTTCACGTCACAACTCAAATTTGTATGTGTGAGAAAAACATTTGTTGAGAAAGATCGATTTCTTCTATGATCTTAACATCTTAATGAAGGAGTTAGTTGATGGTTTCCACCTATGTTTCAATTAAGAAAAAAAACACACATTCTTTTTTTAAATACCAACTTGTATTGATTAATTTACTAAGAAAATGCAGCTGTGTGAGTTATCTCTTCATTTTATTGTTTTTAATAAATTTTAATTAATTAAAAGTAATGTGTGAGAAGAATATCTTAAATAGTGTTCCTAATTTATCAGCCGTCTATTTTAATAAGATTATTTTATTTAGTTATACACTATATTTTTTACAGTATAAAACTCACCATGAAGGACACCTATGTAAAAAAAGAAAAAAACCTTATGTAAAAAACGGAAAAAGAAATTAAAATACAGTGAATAAAAAAACAGATAGAAAAGTAACTAACAGATAATACAAGATGACCCGCATGCATTTAAAAAAGTAACTAACCGTCGATGTTATACACAGAATTGAAGTGTGAGATGTTAAAATAGTTGATTCTTTATTGTCAAATTGTTGAATCAGATCTGTCTAATATAGTCTAATCAAGAAAGGGGTATGAACTGATTGTTGAATCTTTTACTGATTTTAAATGAATATTGAAAGTTTCTTTAACCTTTATGACCCAATTGACCAGTTTTACAGTTATGTGTTAATGGATTGTGTAAAACAATTAAGAAAATATGTAAAAGAAGAGAGAAACAAACAATTTATACGGGTTCGATTCAAGATGAATCTACGTCCAGTCTTTTCCTAAGCAACCCACGTAGGAGGATTCCACTAGATCAATAGAGATACAAGAATTACAAGAGCATCTATATAATTCAAGACCCTAAAGACTAAGGAGTTTGATCTACAAATCAAGAACTCCCCCTAGATACAATGCATCCAAACAATTGCACCTAGTCCTTCACTTCACACAGTGAATCAATTGTAAACATAAATACAATAAGAAAATAAACAAGCAACGAATACACCTAGTGGATGTGCAGATTTGTCACTTGATCCTAGATGCAAGCTTGACTATCAAGGTTGAATCCACCATCAATCTTCTTGAATGTCCAATTGAATGATCTCCCAGGCAAGCACAAGAACTTTGTGAATCTTGATCTCAGAACATAAGTCTCTCAATTCGTTTATCAATAATTCAGTTATTTTTCTCTCTGTTTCAAAACTGATTTCAGAAACTGATTTCATACAGAGTTCTGCTGCAGTTATTAATAGATTAGGAATTCACCTAATAGAGTATCGTGAGTGTATTTTCATTGCATCAGTGCAGTGCTCTCAGCTAATTTATTAGTTAAGTAGCTAATTTATTTACGAGTTTTGCCTTTTGGTCATATTCAAGAGTTTGATAGCTGATACAATTCAATGCAAGTTTGTTTTACATGTAATTCTAGATCTACAACACCAAATGCAAAAGATAGAAAATCAGGACTAAGCCTAAATCACTGATGTAGATGTTTGTATAGCTTTGGACATCATCAAAATCATCTTCATTGGGGAAGCTTCCCCTTTCAACACAAACTTTTTATTACATCATAATTTATAAACGGTGTAAAATAAACAATACATTTAATCATATTATTTTCATATAATAAATAAAATTATATTAAATAAATTATTATAAATATATATTTATATAATAATTAAAAGTAATAATACAATAAAAATTTGAATGTAAACATAAAAAAGTTGTTTTTTTTTAAATTAATTTTTTATATAAACATTTTTTTACTATTTTACTAATGTTTTAGTAAATATTACTGATTGTAGGAGAGGTATCCATCGTGATAAGTTTAATTATATTTATTCTTACTTTTAAAGTAAAAGTTCAACTCATGTTTATCTTTAATAATTGATGGTATAAAAAATATTTTATATTCCCATAATATATTCATATTTGTGTTTGTACTCGTCTAAATATTTACTACACAACTTGTTTTACAAAATATATATATATATATATATATATATATAAGCAAATGAAACATTATGTTAGGAAGAACATATGAGAGACAATTGGTATTGTATATCTCTCACTATCATCTATATTTCAAATAAATAAGTTCCTCACTTGAGCAATACTTGGTTACTTGATTGTGGTGAACAAACTTCAAAATCAAGTATTTAATTCTTATTGAATAAAAACAAATAATTTTCAAAATATTTTTTTCTATTCCACTATATCCAAAACTTTAAACTTTTTAACTTGAAGTTTATTAAAACTTATTTCCATTTATTTATTTACATGTAATCTATTTCTCGTCCTAACATAACATAAATTCTTGGGCAGTGCATATAGCTTTGAACTCCAAGTCAAGGTTTCTTTCACTCATTATCAGCACTCCTTCCTCTTACTTATTTACCACTCATACACACTCATCTCATTATTTTTCTTCCGTTTCGTTAAAAAAAAATCCAACTCAAAATCAGTTTTAGCCCTGTTGGGCCCTTGTATGTGTATTCATATATTTTGGGCCCCTATTATTAGACAACCTCGTTTCTCGTATGCTATAACGTTGTGGACGTTTCTTCCTGCACCTTCGTAGTTTCTTCTACCACCTTCATATATTTTAAAATTTAAATTTTATCCTCTTTTTATTTTGAGTTCTGGAATACACACTTCAGATATATTTAAATTTAGTTATCATCATGTATAGAACCATGATGAGGGTGTGGAAAGAGAAAAGATGTTATAAATAGCATGATCCATTTACGAATAGATATTTTGTTACCCAACTAGTTCGTATGATCCAATGTTGAGATTGCCGCTAATTCAAGGAAAATATTGCTTTTTAAAAAATAAAATTGATATTGTTTTTCTTCTGAAATATATTAATCCAACTAGCAACAGAACAATTGTTTATAGAATCATGGAAACAGTCATCAACCATTCAGAAAATTCCTTGTTTCACGAAATTTTTTATTAGTTTGTTGACATGCGACAACATAAAAAGTTTCTACCGAAGACGAACTAAGCATAATAGTAAAGGAGACATGTGACCGTTATTGGAAATTATAACGTTCAAAATCATTGTATTCCTAACTACAATTCAAGCACACACTATTAGATAAAAAACACATAAAAGTATTGATAAAATCCAACTCTCATAAGACATTGCTTTCACTATTATTGATTGTAAATTACAAAATAAAGTGATATTAGAAATTATTTTCTTTCAATTTTAAAAGACAATAAAAAATTATAACGTACTAAATTTATCATTGGTATAAGTATCTTTTGATCAATGTTTTTTCTTCTAATCACATTAATAGATGTCATGTTTTTTTCTAACCCATTAATTTGTAATCTTGTGTTATTACAAAGACATTTTGACTACAAAATTTATTTCATTAAAAAATTTTAGTATAAACCACTCAACTTAAATTTTTTAGTTCTCGTATGATTGACAACTTGTGTCTAAAACTTAAATAAGTAATTTCTTTCCCATTTATGAAATAAAACATGAAGTCGTTAACATGCTGTTTACATTCAATTGTTAGATGTAGAATTAATTTATCATAAAAAATCCAGAACACATCATATTTAACACAAATTTAGGATAAACTAATTGAACTAATAATAGTAAAGACGATTTACTATTTGAAATTAAATGATCTTGTCGTATTTCAAGTATGCTTTCACCATTTTTATTTAAATTAATGTCTCAATTTTCAAGATCCGATTCTTTAATATTTGTTACAATGTGACTGAGAATTTAACAAAAAAAGAAAACTGATTTAAACAAAAAATAAAAACAGGATTTAAAAAGCCAGACACAAATTATATTCCATTACATTACATATTGTAATTATATGAGAGCATGTATTCCTTACTTAAATGAGTAATTAAATGATTATATTTTTGGGAAGATTTTTGTGACATGTAATTGCTTTTGTATCCATTATTTTGTATTATATATATATATATATATATATATATATGAATATTTTAAATATAAAAATTAGAATAAAAGTTATAATGTTAATACATAAGTTTTGTAAAACACTTTATTAAAAGATATTGGTCTCACATATTTAAAATTATGAAATATAAACAAAATATGTTTTAAAATACACTAATATGACATAAAATTTAAACTTGACAGTAAATATTTATTTTTAAATTCTAAAAGTTTGAAAATTGTTAGATGTTTTATTTTTTTTACCGAAGTCTTACGTTAGAACAAATTCACATCATCACATAAAGCATGTATACTTGCTACATAATGAATTAAAAAAAAAAGCCAAATAAGATAATAAGTAAGGGATGTTAAAGTGGGTCAGGTTGTTTCGCCAGTCCATCAAGAAAAGGGCAGGTTAGTTTGAAATTTTTAACCCGTCAATCCGTTGTGGTTCGACCTGTTTAACTCGTCAATCTGTTTTTTTTTTTTTATATTTAAAAAATAATAATAATTAAAAATAAATAAATTTTTTATATTATATAAACATATATATATATATATATATAATTTATAAACAATATTTTAAAAAAAGTTAAAAAAGATAAAAAATAAATAAAATTTAAAAAGAAAAAAAGTGACGGGCCGACCTACTGATCCGTTTGCCAACCCTGAAATAAGACGAATTGTCAAACTCATTTCTTATCAACATAACAGTCCGATCCGATTTGTTTGTTTGCAGATCAAATACGGAGTGGGACAAAACGGACCGTTACAACCGTTTTGCCGCCCCTAGCTATGTTGCATGATGAAAGTGATAAAAATGCAATGTCTAAGTATAGAAGATAAAGTTGGTAGGTAGTTAAAAGTTGAAATAGAATAAAGGAAGTGAACCTAACCCGGAGAAGCAAGGGCTGGAGATAGAATTTGTATATACAGTCAATTAGTAACGTAAGGAATAACAAAATAATATTAACAATAATAATATGATGTCTAAAATAAAAAGTAGTAAATGAAAAAATTATAACATATTTTGAGAAAAAATATACTTGGGTAATTATTGCATATTTAGTTAAATAAATTGTGGTTGGACAAACATATTTTTTTATCAGCAATTGATAAACTTTTTTCTAAATATTAATAAAAGAGCTAATCTCATAACCTCTTCGCTCCTCTTTCAATTTTATCATTAAATCTCTTACAACTCTTATTTATCCGAAGACACTAAACATCATTTGAAATAATATTTAAGAAATTCATATACAAAGTTTAGTTTTAAATATTCCCAATATATATATATATATATATAAAATGAGATATCGGTTTATGTATAAATATATTTATTTTCAACTATTTAAGATAATTTAAAATATATTAACTAAACTACTTTGAACTAAATAATTAGTATTTGAATAAAATATATAGCTATATGAAAAATAACATTATAGCTCCATGCTTGTTTTACAAAATTCTAACCCACCTACGAAATTAAACAATATTTTCCACTATATGATTTCGGTCAAATTATTATTTCTGCCTGTGTTCTTATATGTAGTCCACGCGTAACAAATCAACACGACAATGATTAGGATGAGACAGAAGAAGACGTGAAAATCATAGACTTATTGTGTTGTTAACTTTGTAAGATCATGTTACTGGTAAAATATAATTTTAAAACTCAATTTAATAGTTATTAGAAACTGTTCTAATTTGTATTTTTAACATGTTTAAAGATAAATTAACTTGAATAACGCAATTAGAAAGGTAATTAATGACTAAGTCGATTATGAATAAAGAGATTTGAAAAGTGAGTAATTTGAATGGTGTAATGATTAAGATTATTTTAGATGGTAAAGTAAATAGTAATTAATGTAACCCACAAACCCGAGTCTAGGGCATTGAAAAAGTATGTGGCGGACCCAGTGGAAGCAAATTCAACCCTTTTGATCACTGTAATGAGAACACCACACACACCTCCTTTTCTCTCTCGTCTCTTCTGAACTTTATAATCCTCAAACGCGGTGATCCTTTCCAGTCTCGAAATTCATTCTAGGGTTCCGCAAACGAAGAAAAGGGCAAAATTAATCGATGGAGCGGTTGAAGCTGGCGCAACTGGGGGAGAGGCTGAAGACGGGTGGGGCCCAGATGGGGCGAATGGTGAGCGGCAAGGTGAAGGAGATGCTGCAGGCCCCCACGCCGGAGTCCAAGATGGTCGACGAGGCCACGCTGGAAACCATGGAGGATCCTAATTGGGGCATCAATCTCAGGATATGTGCCATGATCAACTCCGACCAATTTAACGGCTCCGAGGTTGTTAAGGCCATCAAGAGGAAGATCAACCACAAGAACCCTCTGGTTCAGACTCTTAGCCTCGACCTCTTGGAAGCCTGCGCCATGAACTGCGACAAGGTCTTCTCCGAAATCGCTTCCGAGAAGCTTCTAGATGACCTCGTTCGCTTGATTGATAACCCGCAGGCCCACCACAGCACTCGACGTCGGGCCTTCCAGTTGATTCGGGCCTGGGGCGACTCCGAGGATCTTGCTTATCTTCCCGTCTTTCGTCAAACTTATATGGTCAGTTCCTTTTTCTTTTTTTCGACCGTTAAATAAATCATCGCTTTCGTTCCTGAAAAAAACATTCTTATTTATCTTAGTTATGCTTTGACGTTACACGACTAATCTTTAAGAATTTGAAATTCTACTGTATAATATTCATGTATTGAAGAATCTCTCTTTCGAGTTAGTTTCTGAAAGCCACTCAAATATATCGACATGGAGACTGAATTATGCTTTTCTTGGTTTTTATGAGTAAGTTGCACCGATGTCTTGAACTTTCTTGAGATTGTATATAGTTCTGTTTTTAATCACTTACAACAATCTTCCTTGTAAGATACGCGATATATATGGTTTTTAAACAATTAAGATTAGTCGGTGTAATAGCAAGAAATAAAAAAGAACATTGGCCAAAGTTTGCAAAATTTAAGGGGGAGCGTGGGTGTGATTTCTTTACTTTTATTGTTTTTTCGTTGGCACGTGTTTCGATTGGGCAAAAACGGCTATAACGGGATGTCTTGTTTGTTTCATTTGATACTCTTGTCTTTCCGCTCTCTATTATGTTTTGTCTTTTTCATTATTTGTTCTTGGTACTTGATTTTTATTGCTGTATGTAGCCTCTAGACATTGCTTGGAAAAGTGTATGATGCTAAAAAAATACCCAAGTGAAAGTGGGAATTTTGTCTTTAACGGACTACTGATTTTGATACGCGAAACTGTATTGGGTATCATGTTTTCACTTTCATGTTTTCACTTATTTTCTACGCTTTTAATCAAACGTTTTCTATTTTACAATTTTTCTGTGATAGACTCTTCCGTTTCCTTCACTCTCACATTAATTTGAATTCTACATCCTCTCTGGTTGATGGCAGAGATTGAAAGAAGGGAGGGATGATCCACTTGACATGGCGGGAGGAAATTCACCATCTATTCCGTATGCCTCAGAGTCATATGCACATCAATATCCTGTAGATCCCCCTGAAAGATACCCAATTCCTGAAGCTGAACTAGCTATCGATGATCCAGCGGCTTTCTCTTCTAATTACCAACACATATCTGTTGAGGAGAAGAAAGAGCATCTAGTGGTTGCTCGGAATAGTCTCGAATTGCTTTCTAGCATATTGAATTCTGAGGCTGAGCCAAAACCTTTGAAGGTAAACACACGTTTTGATAATAAATAAAAGGCAACATTACCAAAATAATGAATTGGTATTTGTATATTTTTATCAAAATGCTATTCATTTAGTGATAGATAATTGCCTGCAGGAAGATTTAACTGTGAGCTTGTTGGGCAAGTGCAAGCAATCACTCTCTATCATCAAGGGGATTGTGGAAAGCACTACAGATGATGAAGCAACGCTTTTTGAGGCTTTATATCTCAATGATGAGCTTCAGCAGGTAGTTTCTAACTATGAGAAGTTAGAAGCTGCTCAAATGTCTGGGACACAAGAGCCTCAAAATGCTGAACCCGCCAAGCATGATGCGGAAGCTGTTCAAAATCCCAATGAGGTACCTGTAAGGTTTGAAATTGATGATTCCGAAGAATCTGAAGCTGATCAGAATCTGGATCGAAAGGTGCCCCAAAAATCGAACACTCTTAAAGTCAATGCAACTGAGGTCGAGGGGAATGGTCTTGCTGAAACTGAAATAGTTAAGGACACAACGGAAAAGAATGGTGAATCTAGCTTCAAGCGAAATACCGAATGAGGAAAAGCATTATTAGCGTGAATCTTCTAGCATTTCATTGTTGTCTTTGTTCATATCTTGTAATAAGCTGTAGTCCTTCCATTTGTGAGGGTGATTTACGTTGCCCAGATATGTAATTGGCAGGAGTTTCATCCCGAGGATTGTGATATTTAATCCTTGTGAGATCAGGCTAGTTCATAAGGTTAATGTAGTTGCACGTTTTTATTCGCTTCATATTAGTTAATGGTGTATCTGTGTGTCTTCATTTAATTCGACACTTTGATTTCATAGAAACAATACTGTAATCGGGCACATTTCGAAACAGATGCATTTTTCTTTTGGACTTCTAGCAGAAAATATTTGTCTTTCAGGATCAGACTAAAACAAAAAATATCACTATTGCTTCTTTTTGTTTTTGGAAGATTCACAAAAATAGTTATTAGTTGTTTGGGAGTTGAAACTTTGAAATTATTAAGCAGAATGTATTCATTTGGGTTTTGTCACGTGCAAGTTATAAAGAATTAGCACTACATATGATGAAGTGTCCCTACAAGTAAAAAAGTGCAAAATTATTATTAGCAGTGAGTGAATCCTATTTACACACTCAAAAAAATTTCCTTTCTTTCTGGTAATATCCACGTTGTAAACCATATCTATCACTGCATTCTCTTTTTTCCTTGTTCTCTTTTGCTCCTTTTCTTTTCTTTATAGAATTAAAATAGTTGTGCTTTTTGTTTTACTATTTTACATTTTGTGGCTCTCTCATCTAAAAAGTGGTATATCGGTGCATGCATGAAATAGATATAATAATGGACTATAATTAGTCGTATTGAGAATAAAAAAGGTTTAAACTAGAATCCATACGTTTTTATTGATTTTGTAATAAGTTTATACCCATTTTAAAATGAAAGTTTATATTCAGTGCGAGAGATTTTTCTGAAATTGTATTGGACAGCTGATGATTTTTATTTTAAAATTAGATAATGATATTTTAACATATGATTATTACATTACATTATTTAGATAATGATATTCTATCACTTGCCGCAATCACACGAAAAGAATAAGGTGGTGTTCAGGCAATAGGTTTTCAATGTCTTTCTCAGTGCTACATTTGATGGGACGCAATTGATTTGAATAAAATTGAAATTTTGGCTCTTAAGTGGTTCATTGTGTTTCTGTCAAACAATTCAATGTGTTATGGCACACAGCATCGGTTGATGACAACAACGTCAATCAGCAGAATCAAAGTTAATTCAAGCGGTGCTGCATTCTCGTGATTGATTTATTTGCCGCCGATTCAAACTTATTTTTGAACATAAAGCGTAAAGCGTTTGATTAATAAATAATAATGACAATTATACAACAAACCTCTTCGATTTTGAAATTAGTTTTTGTTTTTATTAAAAATTAGTATATCAAGCACTGCCAAGCATAAGTGTAGCTGGGTCACAATCTGCCATTAATATTGTCGTAAATATAAAAGGTAAGAAGATTCAAATTTATTGGAAGAATAAGAATGGTCAATAGGGTCAGTTCGTGCAGATCTATCTGTGCAATTCAAAATGCCTTCACGTGTTCCTCGAGAACAGAGTCCACAGTGTGACAGTGTAACGTTCCAACAAACATCAACCATATCCGCAACAAATCTCACACTCCTCCTCACAATTTATCAGCAGCAGATGAGAGCTGAAAAACAGTAGAAGACAAGAATGGCTTCACTCTGCACCACACTTCTCTTTTGTCTTCTCCTAATCCTATCTTTAGCGGCAGCCGCAGAGTCGCATCGTACTCCCGGCTTCCTCTACACTCGCACCAGAGGAAGATGCACCGCGCAGTAAGAAACCCCGTTCCGTTCTGTTAACAATGTCATCAAATCAAAAAACGCGATAACGGTGTACTGATTTCTTGTCAGGTTCTGGAGCGGGAGGAGGGAGGCGTGGCCGAGGATGGTTCCGGAGACGTCGACGGTGTCGAACGTGTTCGGGTCTCGGGTCTACGAACACTACAGATCGGATCTGACATTGATAGAAGCCGCGGCGAGGAACGACGAGGAGAGTAACGCCTTCGGAGGGTTGGTGAAGGAGGGAACCGCGGCGTTGCTTAACTCGTATGCGAGAGAGGGTTTTCCTTACAAACCCTGGCAGGTTAAGACTTTGGTCATAAAAGCGTTGGTGTCCCAAGCTGCAGCTGCATCTCAAGCCAATAACTTCTTGTTGGCTAACCAGGCTTGCTCCTAAAACCTAATCTATTCCTAACTCACTTTATCATATATTAAAATTTCCTTACAAACACTCACCATGATTGATTATCCATGTTTAGCTTAGTTGTGTTATTATTGGGTAAGGTCCACTCGCTTTACCCTTTTTGTTATTGGTCTTCTCATGCGATTTTATCGGAATCACTACTCTGTGACGTGATTTTGGAATGTTAGAAGGGTATTTGTTTGTTGATAAGAAGGAATCGTTGCAATGGAGGGAATTAGTACTCATTATGTATTGCGTCTCTCTAATTATCTTTGTTATTATCAGTCACCATGCCTGGTGCTTTCTGAATTTGTAAGTTCTGGGCTGAGGAAAGTTTATTCCGACGTCACACATAAGTTTTTTTTTTATTCCGTAGCTATTCTATTTATAATATTTACTTGTATAGTGCTGTTTTTTCATAGCTCAGAATTCGGTTTACTGGTTGAAATTTGATATCAGCAGAACTAGTTGGTACTAGAGCGGTGATTTTTTATTTTTTTTCATTAGTGTACTGTTCCACTTTTTATTTTAATTACACGGATAGCATACTGGAATTGGGATAATGCAACATAATTACACACATAGCATAGTGTAATTTTCATTTTCAGGTCTAAACTCTCCTTTCAAAACCCACAATTTTAAACATGGGTCCAACTCCAACCATCGTTGACAACTCATTGGGTGAGTATGAAACAATTGAGATAACTGGGAAGGTCATGGTGGTGGCTATTATAATATTCATTGTGATTGTGTTTGTTCTTGTGCATCATCTTTATGCGAAATGCTTCTGGAGGAACATGGGGGAGAGAACGTCTCGGGCAAGACCCGATCATCTATGGGACACCAAAATTCGAACACCAAAATTTTAATTTTTTAATTGAATAATTATGGAGGTAAGAATTCAAGTCGCGGATATTGAATTCTGATCCATTTTTAAAATTGTGTTTTCCAAATAAATGTTATGTGTGAAAAATAAAAATAAAAATGGAAAATGTGTGCTAGCACTAGGGATGGCAAGGGGCGGGTACGGGTATCATGATCCCATCCCCATCCCCATGATTAAAATTCATCCCCATCCCCAAACCCAACGGGTATACAACTTTTGACCCATCCCCATCCCCACCGGGTAACGGGTATTTTCTTATACCCATATCCATACCCATTTTTTTATTGTTCCATATATCAATTAAATATTTTTTATAAAAAAAATTTAAAAATCACACCAACAGAATCATGATACTATCAAAATATTCAATATTAAAATAACATACTCTTTTTTATTTTCA